>R22__coassemble_1334_pt1 | contig 12705 bp, 8 predicted proteins | sample R22__metabat2_high_PE_025 | metagenome-assembled genome bin R22 | reverse complement strand
GGATTACGACAATCTGATGCTGCTGACGGGATTGTGCAATCTGCAATCCATCCGCACCTGCGAGATGTCGGACATCCAGATGATTCTCATCGTCCGCGGCAAAGAGGTGACTCCGGAGATGCTGGAGTTGGCCGAGGACAACGAGATGATTGTGGTGCGCACGGAGTTTTCCATGTACAAAACCGCCGGTATCCTGTATGGGGCCGGCATACCCGCCGTTTACTAACCAAACTAACCGCTTATGGATTTCACTTATCATGTAGAAGGAGGCGACTTCACCAATGCCGGTTCCACTTCCAGCGAAGTGAAGCGGATGCTTAAGAAACTCGGTGTCAGCCCGGACATCGTGAAACGAACCGTGGTGGCCTTGTACGAGGCCGAGGTTAACATTGTGGCCCACGCCTACCGGGGCGACATCAGTGTGGACCTGCAGGATGACAAGGTGCGCATTGTGCTGGCCGACGAAGGGCCCGGCATCCCCAACATCGACTGGGCCATGCAGAAGGGCAACTCCACCGCCTCGCCCAAGGTCCGCGAAATGGGCTTCGGCGCCGGCATGGGCCTGCCGAACATCAAGAACAACTCCGACGAACTCAATATCCAGTCGGAAGTGGGCAAAGGCACCACCATAGAATTTGTTAACTACTTCACCAAATAAAACCGAACATTATGGCTGACGTTCAAGATTTCCACCACGCGCTCAAATTCAAGTCCGACCTGTGCATCGGCTGTGCCCACTGCACGGGCGTTTGCCCCACCGGGGCCATCCATGTGGAAGACGGACATCCCCAGCTCGATCCCAACCGGTGTGTTGACTGCGGCAGATGCTACCAATCATGCCCCGTCAACGCCATCTACATCGAGCAGGACGACTTCCAGACCGTGTACGACTGCAAGTATCCGGTGCTGCTGCTGCCTTCCATCTTCATCGCCCAGTTTGAGGAGAAAATCAAGGAAAAAACCATCCTATCAGCCCTGTATCATATTGGTTTCAAGCATGTTTTCGAAGTGGAGAAGAGCGTGGACTTCATCAAAGAGGAGATGCTAAAAACTGTGCACGAGAACAACGGTTACAAGCCCATCATCTCCACATTTTGTCCGGCCATCGTGCGCCTTATCCAAGTGAAATTCCCGGTGCTGGTGCCCAACCTGTACCTTTCCAAACCGCCATTGGACCTCACTGCATTGTATATCAGGAAGTTGCTAACGGAAGAGGACGGTATTCCCGCTGAAGATATCGGCATCTTTTATGTCACGCCGTGTGCCGCCAAAATCGCGGCCATCAAGAGTCCTGCCACGGAGGAGAAATCGCCGGTTTCGGAGGTCATCAATATGAACTTCCTCTACAGCAAAGTGATGCGCGTCATCAAGCAAGGCGAGTACCAGCTTTGCGAAGACTCCCGCACGCGCTACCACCGGCTCTCCAAGGCCAGCGTCAACTACACGCTCACCGGCGGTGAGATCGGCCTGCTGAAAGAGGGCCGCAACTTGGCCATCGACGGTATCCACAATGTGTCCGAGTTTTTAGAGAAACTGGAAGACGAAGACATACAAGACATTGACTTTCTGGAACTTCGAGCCTGCGACGAGAGTTGCGCCGGAGGCATACTCTGCGCCAACAACCGTTTCCTCATGGCCGAGCGCCAGCGCAAACGCATGCAGAAATCACCCGACGAAGTGGACGCCGAAGACAACGACCTACTCAACTACACTGACTACCTCGCACAGCACAAGCGCGTGCTTGGCCAGGTGGAACCGCGTTCCATGGACAAGATGGATGACAACCTGACCATTGCCATGCAGAAAATGCGCAAGGCCTTTGAAATCAACCAGAATCTTCCGCAAGTGGATTGCCGTATCTGCGGATATCAGTCATGCAAGGCACTTTCCGAGGCGGTGGTTAACGGAAAAGCCGAGGTGGAACAGTGCATCTTCGTACAGCGCGCCCTGGAGCACTCCGAAAAACTCACGCTTCTGGACACCCAACGCATCAACATCAAAATTTGGGGTTTGAAGAAAAACGATCCCTCCATTGCCAAAAACCTGAACCTGTAAAACCCTGATGGACAAAACCATAATCCTTAACCACTTGCTGGATGTTTTCAAAGACAGTCTGGAAATAACCGGCTGGGTGATTCTGATGATGACACTGATCGAGTTGATCAACGTGTCGTCTTCCGGCAAGCTGCTGGCCAAAGTGCGCAACAAACCCGTCCTGCAAATCATCCTTGCGGCCTTGCTTGGCGCCATTCCCGGCTGCGCGGGCGGTTTCGCTGTGGTCTCCATGTTCACCCACGACCTGCTCTCCTTCGGCGCGCTCATCTCCGGCATGGTGGCCACCTTCGGCGACGAAGCCTTCTTCCTATTCGTGCAGAACCCCAAATGGGGCGCCATCCTCACCGCCATTCTGTTTGGCATTGCTATCGCGTCAGGCCTGCTTTTCATGCTGATTTCCAAACAATGGAAATTCACTCTGGAACCGCACAATTTCGACATTCATCAAGACATCGACGACGACCCTCACGCTTCAGAAGAAAAAAACGCCGGCTTCAAGCATAAAATCATCCATTTTTCCAAAGAACATTTCTGGCATCATGTGGTAAAACAGCACCTGTTGCGCGTGTTTCTCTGGTCCTTCGGCGTACTGCTGCTGCTCATGATCATCGGGCTTTTTGTAGATGTGGAGCAGATGATGCAGGCCAAGCAATGGGCCAAGTACGTCTTGCTGCTACTGGCGGTGGTAGTGGGTTTCATTCCGGAATCTGGACCCAACCTCATCTTCATTGCCATGTTCCTGAACGGCACCATCCCCTTCGGCATCCTGCTCGCTAACTCCATCTCGCAAAACGGCCACGCTGGACTTCCCTTGCTCGCCCAATCACGCAAGAACTTCTTCATTGTCAAAAGCATCACGCTGGCGTTGGGTTTGCTGGTGGGAGCGATTTTGATATAAGGGTGAACGGGGTACATGGGGTAAAAGAGGTACATGGGTGAATAGGGGGAAAGGGGAAAAATATTGTATCTTTGCACTTTCAAAAAATCATCATACAATGAAGCGCTTATTTCTTATAACCATTTTATTCACAGCCATTTGCAGCTGTTTTGGACAAGCCAAAGAAATCACGATTGAACGAATTTGGGACGACTACTACTTCACCCCGCGGGGAGTGCCCGGTTACACCGCCATGCCCAAGAGCGACTATTACACGGTCGTAAAACGCGCCGGCATTGAGCGTTACAGTTTTGCCACGGGCGAGCGCGTTGATATGCTGGTGTCCAACAGCGACCTGGACCGCCTGAGCAAAGGAACTGTGAACATCAGCAAGGTGAGCAGCTATGAGTTCTCCTGTGATGAGAAGAAAGTGGTGCTCGCCGTGGACGAGGAGAGCATCTGGCGCCGCTCCTCCCTCGCTTTCTACTATGTGTATGATATTGAAAACAACAAACTTATAACCGTGGCTGACACCAACACCAAGTTGCATTTCGCCTTCCTTTCCGAAGACGGACAGAAGGTGCTGTTCGCCCGCGACTGCGACCTGTTTTATCAGGATTTGGCCACTGGTGTTATCACGCAAATCACCCATGACGGACAGGAAAACGCCATCTTCAACGGTTATGCCGATTGGGTGTATGAGGAGGAACTGGACATGTCGAGTGCCGCCTCGTGGTCGCCTGACGGCAGCAAGATCGCCTTCCTGCGCTTTGACCAGCGTCGCGTGAAGGAGTACAACTTCGCATTATACGACAACCTCTACCCCACCGATTTCAAATACAAATACCCGAAAGCCGGCGAAGACAACTCCTTGGTGGATGTGTATATTTATGACCTCGCCTCCAAACAACTCACCCGCGTGGATTTGGGCGACAACAGCAACTGCTATTTCCCGCGCGTCTATTGGTTGCCTAACAGCCAAGATGCTGTAATCCTGAAACTTAACCGCCATCAGAACCAGCTTGACTTTATCCGCTACAACACGGTGACGAAGCAACAGGACATTGTCTATACCGACAAAAACGACAAATGGTTGGATGTGACCGACAACTACTATTTTTTGAAAGACGGCAAGACCATGATTGTGACCTCCGAGCGTGACGGTTTCAACCATATCTACAAAGTAACCTTGGGCGGTGAAATCAAGCAACTCACCTCTGGCAATTGGGAAGTAAATGAAATCCAATATGTTAACGAGAATAAAAAACTCATTTATTACCTTTCTAACGAGAGTGGCGTTTTGAATCGCGACCTCTACTCCATCACCTTTGACGGCAAGAAGAAAACCTTGATGAGCACTGGCGACGGCTGGAACCAACCCTCCTTCAGTCCGAACGGCAATTTCTACCGCAACCAGTACTCCAACCTCAACACTTTGCCCATCTACACCATCCGCGATGCCAAGGGCAAAGAGTTGCGCGTGCTCAACGACAACAAGCACGTGAAAGAGACCATGGACAAATACAGCTTCGTGAATCGTGAGATTATCCATTTCACCACGGACGACGGCACCGAGTTGTACGGCTGGATGATGAAGCCCGCTAATTTTGACCCAAACAAAAAATATCCCGTGATGATGAACTGCTACGGAGGTCCGGGCAGCCAGCAAGTGATGAACGCCTACAGCAGCGCACAGGATCTGGCTTTCTATCAAATGCTTGCGCAAAAAGGTTACATTTCCGTATGTGTGGACGGGCGCGGCACGGCCACCCGTGGCGACGCCTTCAAGAAGGTAATCTACCAGCAGATGGGCAAATATGAGGCCATTGACCAGATTGCCGCCGCCAACTGGCTGAAGAAGCAATCTTACGTGGACGGCGACCGCATCGGCATTTGGGGCTGGAGCTTCGGCGGCTATCTCTCCGCATTGTCCCTGTTCCGTGGCGATGGCGCTTTCAAGATGGCCATCTCTGTGGCACCGGTCACCAACTGGCGCTACTACGACAACATCTACACCGAACGGTTCATGCGCACCCCGCAGGAGAACCCCGACGGCTACGACCTCAACTCACCTACTACATACGCTAAGGATTTGAAAGGCAAATATTTGCTTATCCACGGCACCGCCGACGACAACGTGCATTTCCAAAACGCCATGGAGTTGGTGAAAGCCTTGAACGAGGCCGGTGTGGAGTACGACCAGTTCTTCTTCCCCAACAAGAACCACTTCATCATGGGCGGCAACACCCGGACCTACCTGTACAACAAGTTGGCGAAGTATATTCTGGAGAATCTTTAGGATTTGAGATTTGAGATTTGAGACGTAAGACGTAAGATTTAGGACTTGGGACTTTTGACTTGAGATGAGAAGAAGGCATTGCGGTTATGGTGCCTAATTATAGTTTTGAATTATTAAAAAACACCGCATCCTCATTTTTCGCCTTGTTCATAACAATGACGCAAAAACATCAAAAGGTAACACTATCATTACCTTATTATTTTACGAGGCCTCTTTCTTTCAACCCTTTGTAAAGTTCTGAATATCCGTTGTTTTTTATGAGATAGTCAGGATCTATCTGCATCACTTTCTCCCACATTTTCAAAGCATTGGCGTCATCGCCCTCCATCAGCAGGAACTCACCTTTTGAGTCGTACAGGTTGGCGTCTTGCGGAGACAAGGCAATGGCTTTGTCAATCGTTTTTATGGCTTCATCATAATCTCCTTGGCCGAAGTACACATAAGCCATCATGTTGTAAAATTGGATATTTACCGGGTGATTCTTTTCCAACACACGGCTCCCTAAATCCAACCCGTTCTGGTAACACTTCAAAGCATTGTTGTAGTCTTCCTGGAAGAAATACACATCTCCAATTGTCTTGTAATACAAGACGATAGTAGAGTGTTCTTCCCCTAGCACACGCTTGCTTATATCCATTGCCGTCTGGTAATTCTTCAATGCCTTGGCGTAGTTCCCCTGATCCTCATACACTGTACCCATATTGTGATAGCACATAGCGACATCCATATGGTCATTTCCGTACTTTTGTTTCTTAACCGTCAATGTTTTCTGGTAATATTCCAAAGCTTTGACATAATCTCCCTGGGCTTGATACACAATACCGATATTGTTGTAGCATGAGGCCACATCCGGATGGGTTTCCCCTAACTTCTGTTTCCGGATTCCCAGCGCCTTCTGGTAATTTTCCAACGCCTTGGGGTAGTTCCCCTGTACTTTATACACCACACCGATGTTGTAGTAGCACAACGCAACCAGCAGATGGTCCTCGCCATAAACGCGTTTCCATATATCCAATGCCTTCTGGTAACCCTCCAACGCTCTGGTGTAGTCACCCTGATCGCTATATACAGCACCCATATTGTTGTAACATGATGCCACATCCGGGTGGGCATCGCCTAATTTCTGTTTCCTTATTCCCAACGCCTTCTGGAAATACTCCAGAGCCTTGGGATAGTCTCCCTGAGCTTTGTACACTACACCCATATTGTTGTAGCATGATGCCACATCGGGATGGGTTTCCCCTAACTTTTGCTTCCGTATCTTCAATGCCTTCTGGTAATACTCCAAAGATTTGGCGTAGTCACCCTGGTCACTGTACACCATACCAATATTGTTATAACTTGAAGCCACTACAGGTTTGTCATACAGTAACTTCTCTTTTCTTATTCCCAAGTCCTTCTGATAATTCTCGAAGGACTTGGCATAGTTTCCCTGGTCACTATACACCGCACCAATGTGGTGGTAGCACTCTGCAACGACTTTTGAATCATTATTTTGCGTCGCTTTTCGCAAAGCACGCTGGTAATAAAACATGGCCTTATCATACAGAGCCAGATATTCAGCAATAAACCGTCCAGCATAATTTTGCCAATCCGGATTAGTCGTGTCCAGATTCGCGCGCAACTCCAAGTAATAGGCAGCGGAATCATTCTGAAACTGTGCGAAGAATTTCTCATAGTAACCGAAACAGCGTCTGGCAAGTTCATCGTTGTCGGCTGCAAAAACCTCTTCTGCCTTCTGCAACTGTTCCTTCTGCTCTTGGATTGCCTGTCCTTTCTGCAGTTGTTCCTCCACCTGCTTGCGCACATCACCACGCGAGCTCAGGAGGGAATCTGCTTTTACCAAATCCCCATTCTCAATGCAGAATGTCACCTGCCGGTAAAATTCGTCCAACTGGTCATAATCTATCTCAGAATACCTTTTGGCCATGTCGGAGATGAGTTTCTCGTTTTTCTCCTGATCGGCATAGAGTTTTTGCAAGGCCTTGTGATACTCTTCTTCCGTAATCTTGTTGTTCTCCACAAGAGAGTCTATCTCCATTTCTTTTTTCTGCAATTGCTGTTGGAGCGACCGGCGCAGTTTGCGCTCCGATTTCAACTGGTCCTCCAGCAGTTTCTCCGGCGTTTCCATCGTAATCACCAACGGGTTGGCGGAATACAGGTATTGTTTGCCCAGTATCTCCTGGTCAACCAATTGGTAGCCCTGCTTCTGCACATTTTTCAAAAAGAACTTCTTCTCGGGAATGGTGAGCGTGAAATTCCCGTTGCCGCCGCTCACGGTGGAGTGTCCGCCCGTAAGCACAATGGATGCCCCGCTCAACCGCGTGCCGGGGATAAGTTGACCCTTGCTGTCCATGCGCCCTTTGGTCTTCACATAACCCGTCTGGGAGGTCTGGGCGGTGGCAAAAGCTAAAGCCATTGCCATTATGATGAAAATGGATAGGACTCGTTTCATAATTATGCTGTTTTATGGGATTATTCTTCTACAAATAGATAGTAGTCATTGCCGCAGGGCATGTACAGACTGTCCTCGTGCAAGGTAACGGAGGAGGACAACGGATAGGTTTTCCGCTGTTCGGCCAACGGCACTGTAAGCGAAACATATCCTTGGGCATCCGACACAACCGTTTGTCCGGCCACCGCCACTGTAACGCCTGGCACCATCTTCTCTTCACTTCGGTTCCAGATCCTGAAACGAATGTCACCATACACCTTCGGGTCTCTCGCAATATTCACTGCCAATTGGCTGTTAAGCACAACCGTGGTGTCCACATCCATGAAATCATCGCAAACCACGGTTATTCGCACAGGTTTGTTCAGATATTTGTGCGGGATATTCTTGAACAAAGCTTGGTCTTCCATCGCGCGCAAGGTGTCCACTTCCAGCACATTATCCACTGCCAAGGTCACCACGGCGTCTTTCATGGGCGGCAGGTTGTCATTATGCACGGAGGTTTCGTGCAACTGCAATTGCACATCCACCGGCCGGCTCATGGTCACGGCTGCAATCAAGGCCGCGACAACCGCTATTATCCCCAATGTCCATGCGACAATCTTTCGGACAATCCGTCTTTTGTGGCGCTGCCAGATGGTGTCAAATTCCACACCCAGCAGCTTGGACACCAGCTGGACATACGCACGCTCGCGGTTCAACCATGGAAGTTTGTAGTTCTTCTCATGGATATTGGCGCCCAGAATCTCAGGCAATCCCAACTCATGGACAACGGGGTTGAAACATTCCGTTTCGGGATCACCGCTATGTGGCTGTCCTTCCACGATAAAGAAATGGATGTTCTTCGTACGCCCCAACTTGTGGAAATACTCGATTTCCATGCCCACCCATTTCGACCGTGCGGAAGCCGGTGAGCAAATCACGATAAGGTTTCGTGATGCCTTCAGGCGTTCCTGCAACTCTTCGGTCAGTCCTCCGGGTTGGATGTCGGTGGGAGCGAAGAAAACGGGGTTCATCGGAGTACGCTCCCATCCGCGCTCGCTGCACAGTGTGGAAGGCATCCTGTAGTGTTCCAGTTTCTTCTGCAGCCGTTTGCCCCATTCCGTGTCTTTGGAGCTATAGCTGATAAATGCAAAATATTTGGATTGTTGTTCCATAATAATTTGTGTTTAATCTATTTTTTAACTTCAAATCCCTGTTTGATAACAAATTTCAATGTTCCCAAAGCCGTGTTCCGGTCGTAGTCTTTTTCCTCCTCCGGAAGCTCTTCGTAAGGAATCAAACACGGGTGCTTCTTCCGGGCATCATCGCGGGTGGGCCCGTATGTCCAGCCCTGGTCCATACGCGATTTGGCCCAAACTTCATGGATATTCTTAGCCAACCGTTCTGTCAGCATCAAGAGTTCCTCCGACAATTCAACATCGGAAATGTCCAAAGGCATCGGAGTATAATCGTCAGTGTGCATAATCAGTTAGTGTTAGTGCTTCGTTTTTGTCATTTTCAGTATCCATGACAGATACTTCACTATTTCAATATCGTATTGTCTGATATCATCAAGATCCTTATAAGGACGAATATCCGGATGAATATAGAGTTTTTTCCTGTTATTCTTGTTGAACTCCGTCTTGTACGCCGGATAATTATATCTGTCCTCCTGGGGACGCGCCTTGCGATACCCCATCAAAAGCCGCTCCACATTCCAACGGTTGTGTTCCACAGCGGCAAGGCAATCTATTTCGGATGGCGTAAGCGGGTTCAAATCCTGGCTTGTGTCATCGACATCCAAACCGCGCATGGCGCGAAGCGAGTCCAACTTATAGGACAGACCGTACGCAGAATACCGGCTTGACCATTTCTCGGCGACCTTCAGTCCCCGCCAAGCTTTGTCTGCCTCTGCCCATAGCGTCTCAACCGGGATTTCATCCAACTTCGCCATATCCGGAAACCGATTGTCGGCGCTATTGCAATACAGATAGTTAATCAGTTTGGCGCGTTTCAAAAACGGTTCATCGCTGCAGTAGGCCATATCATTCATGCCAAAAGGATAGATATGCGCGTAGCGGCCCTTCCTGTCTTTCTCATTCAGCTCGCCTTCTTGAACAAAATAATAGTTAATCTCTTCATTATCAGCATTTCTAAGATTGGTAGCGAAATCATCCGCCCTGTCCTGTCGTATGAATACGGGGACGGCATTGTCATAAATCTCATCCGGCATGTTCATACCCATAACGAAATTGGATCGCTGGTTATCCGAGGTGAGAAAGATGGAAAGGTATTGGTTTTCATCGGCCGCCCATCGCTTGAACAAACCCTGGATTTCGGAAGAGAACACATCGCCTTTGATGAATTCAAACTCCACATCCAGAAAATTGTGACTCTCCAGATCCTGAGCGAGCATCTTGGTTTCCACCGACTCACTGTCCTCCACCGACGCATTCTCCTTATACAGATAAGGTTGCACCTCAAAAAAGTGACGGTTGCGGGTGGCGAACAGTTTCAACTCCTCGTCGGCATTCCGCTCAATGAAGGTAATGCGCGTGCGCCGGGAATTATCGTTCTCAAAATTGGGGAAATGGAACACATGAGCCGCTTCCATAGCGAGGGTATCCGCGAAGTTGGAGGTGCCGACAAAGACCAGATGCACATGCTTGTGGTCTTCCGGGGTAATGCCGTTGCCGCAAACAAGCGGGTATTTCAAATCCTGATCGGGATTGTTCTTCTCGTGGTAGGAACGATTCACAAACAACTGCTGTGCCCATCCCGCATAGAAATTGTAGGGGACAAATTCAATATTGAGATTGCTGATTTCCCGGAATATCTCGGTAGTCTTAAAAGCAGCATACGTATCCAGATCCTCAAACACGCAGGTGATTCGCTTCGGCCTTTGTTGGATTTGGTTTTCAGTAAGATAGGTGCGAATGCTATCCACACATTCCACATTAATGGCATCGTGCGCCGGACGGGTACGGTTGCCTACAATGAAAATCTCCTCTGCCGTTTCCAGATGGATGTCGGCATAATCATCTTTCACCATGCGGTGTCCATAGGTCACAAAAATCTGCTCCATTTTGTCACGGGCCACCGAACGCTGCAGTTTTTCACGCACCACATTGGCATCCACGGAAGTCAACAGGAGCACATCCACCTTTTCATCCTTCGCCCTCATGAAAATGTCATGGATAATGGAAGGCACCATATCATCATAGCCCATAACAATATAGTGTCCCGACTTGGCATAGTGCAGCAATCCGTTGCGGTGTGCCTGGACACGATGATCGATAAGGTTGGTGATCACACCGATAATCATTCCATGGAACACCAGAATTCCAATCAGATAGGTGATACTGCATGTCATGAGCATCCATCCATGGACATGCCCATCGATATACAGATTGTTCAACGCATTGGAGTCGATGAGCAAATAAATCGGCAACAGCCAGGGACTCAAGTCATTATCCGTACAAAAGCGTCTCCACTCATATCCTGAAAATGAAAGACAGACAAACGATATGATCAGGGCAATAACCAGAACAGCCGCCAGAATCCCAACTTGCCGCAGCAAGCTTTCGGACAACGCCCTGTCAACAAAAAGTTTAATTCTATTTCGCTTGCATTTCATTTTGTTACTGTATTTAGAATAAAACCGACATCTGTATGAACCAAGTAAGAGCAGTACAAAAGTGTATCACTTCTTAGACCGCAAAAGTACAAAAAGCGGATTATAAATCATAGTCATTCTGATTTTTTTTGGTTTATTGGACTCAGCGGGGGAATCGAAAACTGTCAGATATCCAACAAATGGGGATTGGCCAGAAACTCACATACGCCCATCAATACGATGCCGCTATCATCACGCCGCAGTTTCATACGCTCGCCCACAATCACAATCTTTTTAAACGAGTCGCCAATTTGCATAAGCGAACGTTTCTCCTGCCGCATTTTCTCATCGTCGGGCAGTCTATAAGCCGACTGCAGGTAATAGCGACGTGAACCGAGATTGCAGATGAAGTCAACCTCCAAGGTCACACGCTGCCATTTGCCGTCCATATTCTTCATACGGATATTGACATTGCCCACATCCACAAGAAAACCACGGTGGCGCATCTCATTGTAAATAATGTTCTCCATCAGGTGATTCTCTTCAGTCTGGCGGAACGAAAGGATGGCATTGCGCAGTCCCAAATCCTTGAAGTAATACTTTGGCGTGGTACCAATGTATTTTTTACCCTTAATATCATAACGCTCCGTCTTCTCAATCATATAAGCATTCTCCAGATAATGAATATATGTCTCGATAGTTTTGTCGGTGATGCCGTTCAGCCGCTTCACACTTTTGAAGGTGTTGGCCAAGTTCGTGGGATTGACCGGACTTCCCACACTTGATGCCAAAATACGAACCAGTTCCTCGAATTCGGCTTTGTTAACAATATTATATCGTTCATATATGTCGCTAAGATAGACCGTACGATAGAGATTCCTGAGATAGGACGCCTTTTTGTCATCACCCTTGATAGAGAGAATCTTCGGCAATCCGCCATATGTATAGTATTCCTGCCAACCATCTATGATATCGCCTTCATAAGCTGTCATAAACTCATTGAATGTCAGTGGCCACACATGGATTTCATCCCCACGGCCACGAAACTCTGTGACAATATCATTCGACAGAAAATGCGAGTTGGAACCCGTCACATAGACATCAGCGTTCTTCCTCACCACCAATGAGCCCAGCATATCCTCGAATTCCACCACTCGCTGCACCTCATCAATGATGATGTAGTATTGTTCATCGTCTTTCATTTGCATATCCACCCATTCCAGCAGGTAATCGGGGTTACGAAAATCCTTTTGGCGCCTATCTTCCAAGTCGATGACAAGAATATGACTCTTCGGAACGCCTGTCTCCATCAAGTATTCCTTGAACAGTGTCTTCAACAAATACGACTTGCCCACACGCCGCAATCCTGTCACAATCTTAATCAACCCATTGTCTTTCGAATCAATGAGTTGCCGCATATATGT
>R22__coassemble_1225_pt1 | contig 13440 bp, 6 predicted proteins | sample R22__metabat2_high_PE_025 | metagenome-assembled genome bin R22 | reverse complement strand
GTCAATAACCTAAACCATACAACCTGCGAGTTGCCATCTATATCAGGAGATAACCAATCTTTATTATTTGGGAATACTGCATCTTTCTCACAAAACAAACGTTTAGAAACAATCTCAAAATAGTTATCTATTTTATCAAATTCAATGTTCTCTAAATCAAATTTGTATGTTCCATCTTTTTGGATTTGCTTGAATTCATTGCTTTCAGCATCTAAATTCAACAACATTATCCATCGGAAGAATTCCTTTAATCCATTGTCGGCTGTATCATTCTTGCCTCTGTTTTTCCAGAAGAATTGTTCCCATTGTTCCCATCTTTGAGCACACTCATCTTGCTTATCCTTTGCTTGTCGACCAATGAGTAACGGTTTTAGGTTCTGCGTAGCCGACAGAGGCTCTCCAGTAGTATTGATAACGACAAATGTTTCTTCTCCTTTTGTACGATTTTCCATATCATAATAAAGGAATGAGAGGTTTTCGATAATATATATCCCAAACGTTGCACAGTCAATACTTCTCTCATTGATTATAGTTTCAATCTTTTCCATTGCCGCAATCATACTCTGAATGCTTGGATCTAAATCGTAATCTTTGAAGTACCACGACTGTCGTCTGATATCAGAAACAGCAATATCCTTGTTTTCAATGAAAAAGAATCTGGTCAAGTCACTTAAAAAATAAAGCGAACTTTCTCTTATGGCATATTGCAAATAAGGTTCCCAATCGTCATTCTCTTCTGTTTCAGAAATCAACAAACGCCTGAAAATATCGTTGGTTTTCCTGTTGAGCATTCCGAGTAGCAAAAACAATGTCGTGATTCGCTGTTGTCCATCGCAAAGCTGAATGTGTCCAAGTGGAGCTTCGTATCCATATAAAAGCCCCAAATTCAGTTCCTTGCCTTGATTATCGGTAATGTTTTCGATAAATCTTTCAACAAGATTTTTGCCATCTTTATCAAATGCTGTTCCCCAACAATAATCCCGTTGCAAATCAGGAATAATGATTTTGTTGTCTTTTGAAAACAAATCAATTAATCTGTAGGCTTCTCCTGTTGATAACTTATTGTATTCCATAATATTCTTTAATTTCGTTGATAAATTTGTTTTTGTTTTCTACAATTTCGTTGACATTCCACTCTTTTTTTGCAAAAACGGAAATGGTGTGCAACAGATGACGGCTTCTGAAAGGCTTTTCTGCATCAACATTGAAATAAATTGATTTTTTTTCATCGAAAGATTTCGCTCCAAATCCAGAGTTCTCGTTTTTATATAGCAACACAAGGTTACCTATGCAATGCTCATTGCCTTTCCCCTTAAAATCGGCTTCATTAATAAGATTCCATGTATCTTTTTCTTCAATTTCATCACCATCACCTCTAATGTATCTTTCCCCATCGATGGTTGTTTCAATTTTATAGAACTTTGATTTTGGATAGATATGTTCCAATGATTTCTCTGACCAAATACTGAAATCAAATTTTCTGCCCAATTTGGAATCTTCCTCAATATTTCGTCTCAACAACTGCATAAAAGCATAAGCATAAGAATTATCTTCATTGTATAGGTTGTTACTACACAAGGAATTATACATTTCGCCTTTAGCATTTTCAATAGCTTCACTTTTGTTTTCTACAATTATTGTATGCGAAAGACCTAGAAAAACAAGCTTGAAGTACTCTTCAATGTCTTTTTCTTCGTTAGTAGCAAAGTACCATTCTACAAAACGTTCTCTGTCTTCCTTTCCGTGTAAAGTAAGTATCGCACCAATTTTGTTGTGAAGTTTTTTGGAATCGCTAATACTATTATACACGTCTTCAAACTTTTTCTGCAAATGGCGTAAGTCATAAAATACATTTTTTGCCAACTTTTCGTTATTGTCGCCACGCAACAATTTATCTCTAAAAGCCTCAAAAAATTTACCTTCCTTACCGATTTTTCCTCCTTTTGATTTAAGATATGTTTTTACGAGAAGGCCCATGACATTTTTCTCTGTATGATAAAAAGTTGCCACTTCTGGTTGATTCCACCAGTAAAGCCATTTGTCCCATTCCCGCGCATATTTGCTACGCAAAAGGTTCTGTTCCCAATGAACGGATTCAACCTCTTTAACTTTATGAAAAAGGGATTCCAACAATTCATTGCTGGAAATGTTATTAAAACTAAATGTGTTCTCCGCAGAAACCAAACGTAACATTTCGGCTTTTATGATTTCCTCTGTTTTCATATCAGCCTTGCTGCCATTCATCATAGAGAAAACCAAAGTGGCTTTGTCTTCAGGAATGGTAATGTATAAGAACTTTACATTGTCAAGTATTTTGTCAAGTATTTTGTTAATATCCCAATCCTTTGCTTTGTCAATAATTAATCTGACACTCTTTTTAAAATAATATATGTCTTGAAACTCTTCTTGTTGATTATCAGCGCACAAATCCTTTAACTCTTCGTTGGTTTTCCCCCTTAAAGATTTGAGAAATTCATCCGATTTAGTCCTAACGGGATAATTCAAATTAATATCACCTTGATACCCCAAACAGGTTAACAACAAATAGAAGAATGTGGTTCTTTGCTGTCCGTCAATGAGAATTATTTCTTTTTCATTTTCTGTAACAGTAATACCTTGCATGAACAATTCGGTATCGTTATCCAAACTGTTTTGAATGCTTTCCAAAACATATTCAACGGAATTTTTTTCAGAACCTCTTGATTTTCCCCAGATGTATCCACGCTGATAATTGGGGATGACAAAAACTTTCTGCTTATCTAAGAATTGTCTGAGTGCTATTGTCGCATTTTTACTCATATTTTAAATTTTATATAACTCAAAGCGTTTTACTTACTTAATTGATCTTTCTGCCGAAGTCCATTAAACAGAATCCGAAGAAAACGACCCCGCAAAACTACAACTTTTTCCCTCCACCTCCTTCCTACAAATCCCTCAACGTTCCCTCGAACCTCCCCCGCATTTCCCGCAAAATCTCCCGCAAGGTTTCCGGCAGGCGGGACCACATTTGGCGGGCGATCTCTTCGGGGATTTCTCTGTAGTAGGCTTCGGCGAGGCCGCTGGTGATGCAGACGAGGGTGTCGCTGTCGCCGCCGAGCGAGACGGCTAAGCGGACGGCACTCTCCGCTGCAGGTCACCCTATTTCGCTCCGAAGCCAATCTGCAATGTTGCAAACGAGAATCCCCTCATATGTGAAATTCGGTTGCCGGGTACGGGCAAGCAGAACCTTTGGGTAGGCATCTCTGATTTTCAGCAATGAATCGGTTTCCCTTTTGAAAGTCTCAGGGTTTGAGATGTCGTCCGCCACCTGAAAATAGATCTTCTCGTGCTGCTTCATGGCCACAAAATCTATCTCACTGCGGTGCATAATGCCCACATATACCTCATACCCCCGCCGAAGCAGTTCAATGGCAACGATGTTCTCCAGAATCCGTCCCCGGTCAAGGTTCTTCATACCCAAGCGGGCATATCTGAAGGAGTGGTCGGCGAGGTAATACTTGTCGTCATTGGTCAGATAGCGTTTCCCGGCAATGTCATATCTGCGGATCCTGTAAAACGCAAATGCCTTGCAAAGATAGTCGATGTAAGTTCCTATGGTTTTGTCATTAGTGTTTATCTTGTTTGATATCAATGTGTTGGCTATATTTCTGATGGATGTGATATTGCCGATATTGTCCATCATAAAGTCTATAAGACGGTGCAACAGTGGGATATTCCGGATCTTGTATTTGGCAATGATGTCTCTGACGATAAGCGCATTGAACACTTCGTCGTTGATATAACTGTACTTTTCTTTTGGGGTTGAATAGAGATAGGAACCAGCCATACCTCCCTCTTCCGTGTACAACGAAAATGCTTTCTCAATGTCCTCATATTCGAAATATTGCAGATACTCTTGGAAAGAAAATGGAAATGCTTTTATTTCAAAGGTTCTGCCAGTGAATAATGTGGCGAGATCGCTGCTCAACAGGAATGCGTTAGAACCAGTCAGATAAATGTCGTATTTTTCTGTGGCGTGCAAGCTGTTGATGGCTTTTTCAAAAGACTCACACATCTGAATTTCGTCAATCAGGACATAGTTGTGTTTGCCGTTTTGATAGGCATCCTCCACATACTGATGTAATTTGTGGTATTCCAGCAACGGTTCAAACTCTAGCAGGTTGAAATTGATGTGAATGATATTTGCATTAGTCTCAGAAACCCGTATGCTTTTGGCAAATTCCTCCATCAGTTTTGATTTGCCGCAACGTCGCACACCCGTAATCACTTTGATGTCGGGAGTTCCTTTTACTCGCTGTATGCGTTTCTGATAAGATGGTCTTTCTATTAACTTCATAATAATCAATGGTTAAAGTGTTTCTATTTCGCAAAAATACATTTTTTTTGATTTTGCGAAACAGAAATGGAAAATATTTTACTTTTTCTGCTCTCCGACACCTCGGGGATCTCTTGGTAGTACGCTTCGGCGATGCCGCCGTTGATGCAGGCGAGGGTGTCGTAGATGCCTGCTCTGGCGAGGCTGGATTCCGCCACGACTCAACAGTGCCGAGCGGAATCCTCCTCATATCAGTAAAACGCACTAATCAACCTTTCCCTCCGACATCTCCCACATCGAGCGCTCGCAGGTGTAGGTGGTCATCCGAAGAAGGTCGGGGATGCTGTAGCGCAGGTGCGTGCAGAGGGCGTGTGCGAGGTAGCAGACGCAGATATGCTCGAACTGCGGGATGCGCAGCGGGCCCTCCGCCCAGGTCTGGCCGTCGTCGAGGTGGTTGGACTCGCCGTTGTGGATGGTGTGCGCGTCCATCCGCGAGACCGACGACACCGCCCACAGCATCTCGTTCCAGTGCGACCCATAAAACGCATCCTCCTCCATCGAGAAGATCTTCGGGTCCTCGTAGTTGTGACAATAGTTGATTTCCCCGATCAGATATAAGCGGTTGGCACCGTGCTCGCCTATGTCGGGAAGCATATCCAACTGTTTCTGAAGCTGTTGCTGCTCCTCGTGGAAGCGGTTCATCATCTTCAACAGCGCATCGTTCACGTGCTCGAAGCGGCGCACCTCGGCCTCGGTGCAGTGCAACTCAAACATCCGGTTGAGGATGCAGGCGCGCTCTTCTAACATCCAGTCGAGCATCTTCCTTGTGGACATCCAGTTCAGGTCGCCGTCAAAGGGCTTGGCCAGACGGAGGATTTCGCCCTCGGTAGTGGCAAGCATCGCGCGGAGTTTGTCCGTGTCCGATATCCCCTGTATGTTCTGTTTTAGTGTCAGCGATGCGTCCCAATTCAGATACTTCAGCTGCAGGTCAGGGACGCCACTCTGCCCGCACTCGGTGGTCAGCACCTCCAACAGATTCTTTTTGCCTCCGACAATATGGTAGTACTCGTCGCGGTGGAGCAGGCGCACGTCATCCACCCATTGTCCGATGCGCTCCCAATCGTGCACGTCTTGCAGGATGGGGCGATAGTCGTCGTGCATCATCACCGTGCGCATCAGCTGCGTAAGTACGATGACAGCCACCTGAAACTCTCCAGCCATCTTCTTCAACTCTTGGATGATATGCGCCATTTCCTCCCCACGGTTCGTGAACGGTTGCGAGGAGGTCATCAGTTCCAGGTAGTCGATAATCATCCAGCGGATTTTCCGGGTTTCTTGCAGCTGGCGCACTTTCGAGCGGATCGTGTCCTCGGTCATAGGCACCGTGTCGTCAAGGTGTATCCATTCAGGACCTTTCCCGGTCGCGTAGTGCAGCAAGAGTTGGTCGCTTTTCATTTTGAGGGAGAAATAGACGGTGGGCAGATGCGCTTCCGTCGCAAGATGGAAGGCCATAGTGGTCTTGCCCATTCCGGGGCGTCCGCCAATGAGGTTGAGTGTGCCGGGGCGGTAAAGTGCGGACATTTGGGCCAGGGCGCGTTGGTTCTTTTCGATTGTCATACTCTTGAATTTTTTTGCAAAAATAGTGTTTGCCTCCGGTCGGAAAGGGATCTTGCTACTAGCAATCCCGGTGCCGTCTCTACGCTTGGAACCCGATACTGCCCTTGGTTCCGTCACCTATCTTTTCGTGTTTGCACAACTCTTCAATCTCGGCCAAAGTGGGTCTGGCGCCGTGCAGTACCTCTTCCATCACCACTTTGCGTACGATGTTGTCAATCTCGCCGCCGGAGAAGTCGTGGTGCATTGCCAACTGTCGGCAGTCGTCGTCGGTGAGCCAGGAGAGTTTGTCCTTCCAGATGCTCTGCTTGGCCTCTTCGGTCGGTTGCCCGAACTTGATTTTGAACAAGAAACGGCGTGCGAAAGCGCTGTCCAGATTGTCCGTGAGGTTGGTGGTGGCGATGAGAATGCCGTCCAAATTCTCCATTTCCTCCAGAATGATGTTCTGGATGGCGTTTTCTGTCTGCGCCACACTGCTGGAACCGCTGGCGTTGTTGATGTTCTGGCGGCTGCTCAACAAGGCGTCGGCCTCGTTGAAGAGTAGGATGGGTTTCAGTTTTTCCTTCTCACACATCTTGCGATAGTTGGTGAAGATGGCTTTCACACGCTTCTGACTTTCGCCATACCAGCATGTCTTGGCCGCACTGATATCGACATGGCACACCGCCCGCCCTGTGGCACGGGCAATCTGCATGGCAGTCTCCGTCTTGCCAGTGCCGGGAAGTCCGTGAAACAGAGCGGCAACGCCCTTCGGCAGGGCTTGTTCTTCCAAACGCTTCTGCAATTCTGAAAACTTCTCATCAGCAAGGTTCTCCTTGAAAAGTTCCAGTTGTTTGGTGAGTTCCTTGTCGTAAAACATGGTTTTCTCGGCGATTTTGTCAGGGTAGATTAGACTCTTATCGATTCTCTTGGTGTCAGCAAACAGATCAAAGTCGTCTTCTAAAAATATTTGCTTCCCTTTTTCAGTCAGAGCCATGTGACTGTCTGAAAACATACTGTCGGGTAGAAGCTCGATGTACCCCAATTTCTGCAAAATGTGTTTTTCATCTTTTAAATCCTTGGCAATGCAAAATCGCATGCTTGGATTTTGGTACATGTCCTTCAGCGTGCAATTGATCCCGCTCTCTCCTCCTTGTATGAAATCATCGCAAATCTCATACAAGAGGGTTCTTTCATCAATGTTAAGATTCAGTTTCTTAATGTTTTGCACGAAAACGAGTTCCGTATGCTGTTGCTCCAAATAGTCTGCCTTATCAAATAGCATAGGGGTTGTGATTTCCCCATCGCTGCGATTTTCAATCAGGTCGGAAACATCTTTGACAAACTTATAGCGGTCATAGTCACGATCACATAAATCCTCACAGTTGAGGACTTTCTCTTCTAAAATAGACTCCATGACTTTCGTATGCAATTCAAAATCGGAAGAATGTCTCTTTGGGGAAGGTACAAAGTATTTCTTGTTAACCAAAGTGTCAAAATCTTTTTTCAAAGGAAGCAGAACCATGCTTTTCACATTGTAAAAACGCCGCATATCATCCCAGTCGAAAGTGTCATTTTGGACTTTACTGTTAAAAGCCGCTATTAGCAATAAGGTTTCTCTGTTCGTCAGATAGAGATGCTTGGCCACTTTGTTGGCTCGTTGTACCACATTCTTGACCTCCAGTTTTGTCAACTGGTTTTCTGGAATGTGACAGTGTTCTTTTGTGAGGGCTGAATCCAACTGCGCAAGGGTTCCTGGCGCAATGGCATCAATAAGTTCGGTTCCGGAGTTTTCCATCCTCAATGCGAGAAAACTCAATGTTTGCAACATGTCTTCTTTTACTTTTTTCATAACGATTGTATTTTTGAACGCTGCAAAAATAGCATAGCGCTATGAAAATGTATGGCATAGCAAGGAAAGTGTTATTGATTATCCTTTTTCAACCAAAGCAGTTTGGAGTGCTCGAACTGCAACAACCGCGTGGCGAAACCGTACACCAGCGCCACGCCGCCCATGATGAGCAGGGCATACACCACATGACAATGCAGAATCCTCGTTGATATGACAGCGGTGGGAATGAGCAGCATAGTGAAAACCAGACATGACAGCCAAGGAAGCGTGCGCAAAGGAACACGCAATTCTTTCAGGGCGATAATGAACTGGAGTAAAGAAACCACCGACTGGGTGCTCAAACTGGCGATGGCTGCCCCGCGTGCCTGCATCCTCGGAATCAGGATGATGTTGATCAACACATTAACCAGAATGCCCACTAACGCCGTGATATTCAGTTTTTTCATACTTCCATTAGCCGTGAGCAGCGTGCCGAACACATAAGTGAATGATATGGGTATGATGCAGGGAATCAGCAACGAGAAGACACGGATGCTTGCCGTGATGTGATTGTCGTATAACAAGCTGATTACAGGTGTTTTATAGCATAGCAAAATGACGGTCGCACTGACCGCAAACACATATAATAGCGAAAATGCCGTGCGCACAATGGGCTGAATGTCTTCCTTCTCTTTCAGCATCTTGGAAAACAAAGGAAGCAGAATTACGGAAAACAAATACGCAATCATGACCAAGGCGTCCAACAACCGGAAGGCCATGGCATATATGCCCGCTTGTGTGGTACCCACACCGGAAGGCAGTATTCGCTCCAGCATCACCGAGTCGATACGATTGTAACAGACAATAAGCAGCGCCAGTGTGGCGAATGGCAGACTGCGTTTCAGCACCATCAGGAAGAACGGCCTGTTCCAATGCAAACCACTCAACCGCGATTTGTACAAAACAATGCTGAGCGCCACCAAAACAGACACACAATAGGCGATGGTTTGGCTGTAAACGAACCATTCGATCCGCATCGGCACCGATGTGACATTCCCCCAAAGCAAGACGCTGCACAGGATAATCATGATGAGCCGGTCGAGCACCGAAAGCACACTGTCGGTCTTGAACATCAGCAGGGCAGAGATGTTGGAACGCAGATAGAGTAAGAAAGCGTTTAGGAAATGGTTGATGGAGATCCAGAAAAGCAGTCTCAGCATGCCCCCACGATAACCAATGATGAGCGCCACCGCAAACACCACAATCATGTACACGACGGCCAACAGAAAACGCAATATGATGATGCTGGACAGATGCTTGTCCAGCAACTGGTTGTTTTGTGCTATGTTGCGATTGTTGAAATTGGTGGTCCCCATGTCCAACAGGATACTGAACATGTAGGAGAAATTGAAAATGGCGAAATACAGTCCATACGATTCCGCACCCACCTGGTTTTGCACGCCGACATCAATACCCAAAATCCAGAAGGGCTTGATGAGCAGGTTCAGGAAGATTAGAAAGCAAATGTTAAAGACAAAGTCTTTCTGCTTCATGCTGCACTACATGACAATGTTGATGATTCGTTTGGGAACGATAATGATTTTCTTGGGCGCGGCGCCTGCCAGCCATTTCTGCACATCGGCATTCTCCAGCAGTATCGGTTCGATTTCCTTCTGGGTGTAAGATACCGGGAATGAGAGTTTCAGACGCATCTTGCCGTTGAAGGAGACAGGGTAGGTGAAGTCGGTTTCCTGCATGTAGGATTCGTCATACTTCGGAAAATCGGCTTTGGTGATGGAATCCGCATGTCCAAGTTGTGCCCAGAGTTCTTCGGTGATGTGCGGCGCGTAGGCGGACATCAGAATGCACAACGGTTCCAGAATCTTGCGCTTGTTGCACTTGGCGTCCGCCAACTCGTTTGTGCAGATCATGAAGGCGCTGATAGCGGTGTTGAACGAGAATTTCTCGTTGTCCTCCTCGATTTTCTTGATGGTTTTGTGCAAAGTCTTGTACTCCTCACGAGTGGGCTCCTCCTCGGAGATGCTCCATTCGTTGTTTTGGGAGTTGAAAAGACGCCAGAACTTCTTGATGAAACGGAAAACACCCTCAATGCCGTTGGTGTCCCAAGGTTTGGCCATCTCAATGGGCCCGAGGAACATTTCGTACATTCTCAAGGTGTCGGCGCCGTATTTTTCTACCAGATCGTCTGGGTTCTGCACATTGTATTTCGATTTGGACATTTTCTCCACTTCCCAACCGCAGACATATTGTCCGTTCTCCAAAATGAACTCCGCATCGGCAAAGTCGGGCATCCATTGTTTGAACGCCTCGATGTCCAGAATGTCATTGTGTACAATATTGACATCCACATGGATAGGGGTGACTTCATATTGGCCTTTCAGTCCGTTGGAAACATACTGGTTGGTGCCCACGATACGGTAAACGAAGTTGGAACGGCCTTGGATCATGCCCTGGTTGATGAGTTTCTTGAAGGGTTCGTCTTCGCAGGACAGACCGATGTCGAAGAGGAATTTGTTCCAGAAACGGGAATAAATCAAGTGTCCGGTGGCGTGCTCCGCACCGCCCACATACAGATCCACATTGCGCCAATATTGGTTGGCCTCTTTGGAGAAGTATTCCTTGTCGTTATGCGGGTCCATGTAGCGGAGGTAATAGCCGGAGGAACCGGCGAATCCGGGCATGGTGTTGTATTCTTTCGGGTATCCGTTGTAAGTCCAGTCCTTGGCGCGTGCCAACGGCGGTTCGCCCGTCTCGGTGGGCTGGAATTTGTCGATTTCAGGCAGTTCCACGGGCAGCTCGTTCTCGGGGATGGCGTAGGGCATGCCGTCTTTGTAATAGATGGGGAAGGGTTCTCCCCAGTAGCGCTGGCGGCTGAAAATGGCGTCGCGCAGACGGTAGTTGACCGTGCCGTAACCGATGCCCATTTCCACCACTTTGTTGATGATGGCCTTGCCGCCCTCTTTCACACTCATGCCGTTGATGAAGTCGGAATTGACACACACACCGCTCTTGCTGTCCATGGATTCTGTCCAGGTGGCAGGGTCGCTGACCTCATCCAACGACGGCGCGATGACTTGGCGGATAGGCAGATTGAAATGGCGTGCGAAGGCGAAGTCGCGGCTGTCGTGTGCGGGCACGGCCATGATGGCTCCGGTGCCGTAGTCTGACAACACATAATCGCTTACCCATATGGGGATCGGCTCTCCGCTGATGGGGTTCACGGCGAATGCGCCGGTGAACACGCCGCTCACTTTCTTGACCTCCGCCTGACGCTCGCGCTCGGAACGGTTCTTGGCCCAAGTCACATATGCCTCCACCTCTGCTTTTTGCTCCGGCGTGGTGATGGTGGGTATCATTTCGTGTTCAGGACATAACACCATGAAGGTGACACCGAAGATGGTGTCGGGGCGGGTGGTGAAGATTTCAAAGGCGGGCTCGTTGCGCAAACCGTCCCAGTTGCCCATATACAAGTCTTTCCAGTCGGATGTGTCTTGTTTGGCCAGCGGGAACCACACGGCGGCACCTTCGCTGCGACCGATCCAGTTGCGCTGGATCTCTTTGAGAGAGTCGGTCCATTCCACCTTCTCCAGTCCTTGCAGCAAACGCTCCGCGTAGGCGGAAACACGCAAGATCCATTGTCTCATAAGTTTGCGCTCCACAGGGAAACCGCCACGCACCGAAAGTCCGTTCACCACCTCGTCGTTGGCCAATACAGTGCCCAAACCGGAGCACCAGTTCACCCAAGTGTCGGCCAGATAGGCGAGACGGTAGTTCATCAGTGTGTTTTGTTGCTCTTTCTCCGACATCTTTTGCCAGTCCTCTGCACTGAACGACAGTTCTTCGGAGCAGGCGGCATTCAGATTGTCGGTTCCTTGAGCGTTGAAATGCTCTATCAAGGTGCTGATAGGCATGGCCTTATCGGCATCTTTGTCGTAGTAGGAGTTGAAAAGTTGGATGAATGTCCACTGCGTCCATTTGTAATAGTCAGGGTCGCAGGTGCGGAACTCGCGGTCCCAATCGTAACTGAAACCGATCTTGTCCAACTGCTCGCGATAGCGTTTCACATTCTTCTCAGTAGTGATGGCCGGGTGCTGGCCGGTTTGGATGGCGTACTGCTCGGCGGGCAGGCCGAAAGCGTCGTAACCCATCGGGTGCAGCACATTGAAACCCTTCTGGCGTTTGTAACGGGAGTATATGTCCGAGGCAATGTAGCCCAGCGGGTGCCCTACGTGCAAGCCTGCACCGGAAGGGTAGGGGAACATGTCCAGAACATAGTATTTGGGTTTGGATTCGTCAATCTCGGTTTTGTAAATCTGTTTCTCTTTCCAGATTTTCTGCCATTTGGCTTCAATTTCGCGATAGTTGTATTCCATTTGCTTGAATCAGAATTATTTAGTCGTTGAGATATTATTTGTTGATGATGATTTTTCTGTGATCCACGGCTTTGCCGTCCGCATCAATCATGCGGAGCACATAGGCACCGTTGGCGAACGGGGTGCAGTCCACTTGCGTTTGCGTTTCCGTAACAGGATTGCGAAGCACACATCTGCCAAATTGGTCAATCAGCTCAATGTTGCGGATTTGCAAACTGGCATTTTCAAAGTTGATGTTGAGCGACTGCGAAACGGGATTGGGGTAAACGAGAATCCGGGTGTCGTTGGTGTACTCTTCCACACCAACATTGCAGCGGATTAGAAGACTCGTGTCGGCATATCCGCAGGAGTTGATGGCTTTCACCATAAGTGTGCCGTTACCTGACGATTGGATGTTTAGAAATACGCTGTTGATGTTGCTGTTAGACAATGTCCAACGCGGATTGGAAATGCTCCATTCGAAAATATTGGCATAACTGACATCCGTGAGCTGGTAGATGAAGTTTCCATAGTTGGAAACGACAGCGTTGCCTGAAATGCCGCTGTTAATGACCGGCACCGGTTTGACGGTCAGCGTGAGTGTGGATATGCTGTCGCAACCATAGACGCTTTGCAGACTGTCCACGAATACAAAAGTGCCGGGCTCATCTTGTGTGGGTATGTTGAAACCATATTGGTTGAAACTGCTGCCTTGGCAGATTTCAGCGGTGAACTGATTTTGGAAGTTGGGGTGCAGCGTGACTGTTTTGTTGGAATAGTTGCTGCAGCCGTTGCTGTGTGTGACAGTCACAAAATAAGTGCTGGTTTCAAAAGGCGTTATGTTGATGGTTTGTGATGTGCTTCCGTTGCTCCACGAGTATTGGGCGTTCTCTGAAACCGTCAGATAACCGGCCTCGCCCTCGCAAAGGTCGAATGTTCCGGTGATTTCAGCGTTGGGAACAGTCAGTGTGGTGACGGTAAAGGAGGTGTCGGAGGAACATCCGTAATTGTTGGTTGTCGTCACGGAGTAGTCGCCTCCAGTGGTCAGCACAAGCGAACTTTGGTTTGAACCGTTGCTCCAGTGGTAAGTGCTGCCACCGCTGGCCATAATGGTGGAGGTGGAATTCGAACAGAATGTGGTTGCTCCAGTCAGCGAAATCCGAGGCGTCGGGTTGACGGTCACGGCTAAAGACGCGCTGTTGCTGCAGCCCGCTGCGTTGGTGGCTATAACCGCATAATTGCCGCTTTGCGTTACGGAGATGTGGTCGCTGGTGCTGCCGTTCACCCATTGGTATGAAGTGCCGCCGATGGCTGTGAGAGTGGTGCTC
>R22__coassemble_1211_pt1 | contig 13515 bp, 16 predicted proteins | sample R22__metabat2_high_PE_025 | metagenome-assembled genome bin R22 | reverse complement strand
CCAAATTATTTGGATGCTCATTTTTCAATATATCCAAGTAAGTTATTTTTATATATTTGCAGCGTTTTAATTTAATCGCTTTTAAAGATGAAGACCAAGTACATCGACCTGATCCAGCAAACCTACGAATTTCCGCAGGAAGAGTTTAATGTGGAAGACAACGAACTGTTATTCAATGATGTGCCCCTCATGGACATCATCAAACAGTACGGAACACCGTTGAAAATCACCTATCTGCCCAAGATTTCCGAGAACATTCAGAAAGCTAAAAGGTGGTTCAATGTGGCTATCGCCAAGTCCGATTACAAGAGTTCGTACCACTATTGCTATTGCACCAAAAGCAATCACTTTGAATTTGTCTTATCCGAAGTGCTGAAAAACGATGTGCACTTGGAGACATCATCGGCATTTGATCTGAATCTGATTGAAACGCTTTACGAGAGCGGCCAATTCCAGAAAGACAACTATATTATATGTAATGGTTTCAAGAAACAGCCCTACATTGACAATATTTCCATGATGTTGGAGAAGGGATTTGTGAACACCATGCCCGTACTGGACAGCAAGAAAGAATTTGATCTGCTTGACAAAAACATCCAGACCAAATGCAAAGTCGGCATCCGCATCGCTTCGGAGGAGGAACCGCGCTTCGAATTCTACAACTCCCGATTGTGTATCCGTTACAATGACATCATTCCATTCTATCGTGACAAGATCAAGAACAACCCGAAATTCGAATTGAAGATGCTGCATTTCTTCATCAACACAGGCATCCAGGACACCGCATATTACTGGAACGAGTTGACCAAGTGCGTGAACATCTATTGTGAGCTCAAAAAGATAGCACCCGAGTTGGACTCCCTGAACATTGGCGGCGGGTTCCCCATCAAGAACTCGCTCTCGTTCGATTACGATTACGAATACATGGCGGAAGAGATCGTGTCACAAATCAAAACCATCTGCAACCGAGAAGGTGTGGAGGAGCCTGACATTTTCACCGAGTTCGGATCCTACACCGTGGGCGAAGCCAGCGCGGTGCTTTTCTCTGTGCTGCAGCAGAAACGCCAAAACGACCGCGAGTTGTGGAACATGATTGACAGTTCCTTCATGACCACCCTACCCGACACTTGGGCTATCAACCAGCAGTTCATCATCCTGGCCATCAACAACTGGGACAAGGCCTACGAGCGTGTGTTCCTGGGCGGGCTCACCTGCGACAGCCACGACTACTACAATTCCGAATCGCACCTCAACGCCGTATTCCTCCCGCAAATCAACTCCGAGAACTACCCTCAAAGCGACAGTCCGGAAGACATCCAGTACATCGGACTCTTCAACACGGGGGCCTACCAAGACGCGCTTGGCGGATACGGCGGCATACAGCATTGCATGACTCCCGCTCCGAAACACATCATCATTTACCGCGACGAAGAGGACGAAATCTGCACCAAACTGTTCGCTAAAGAGCAGAGTTACAAGTCGATGCTGAAAATTTTGGGTTATTAGTCCGCACATCGAAAAATTTCCTATTTTTGCAGCGGGTAAGTCTTGTACGATCTGCTCCCTTCTAACTCCCCCAGGGTAGGAATACAGCAAGGGTACGTCGGTTGTAGCGATGCGATACAAGTAGCTTACCCTTCTTTTTTTTGGGTGAATGGTGAACGGTGAACGGTGAACGGTGAACGGTGAACGGTGAACGGTAAACGGTAAACGGTGAACCTTGAACCTTGAACCTTGAACCTTGTACCTTGTACCTTGAACCTTTTGAATCACGATAATCATCGACTATGTTGTTGAAAATATATCCGGAAAATCCGAGCCAGAGGGCGATTGACCAGGTGGTGAAATGCCTCCAGAACGGGGGAATCATCATCTACCCCACCGATACTATATATGGTATCGGATGCGACATCTTCAAACCCAAAAGCGTGGAACGGATCACGGAAATATTGGGCGACAAGAAGAAGAAAAACGCCATGACCTTCATCTGTTCCGACCTGAGCAACCTCTCCGACTACACAAAACCCATCCCCAACAATATCTTCAAAGCGATGAAAAAAGGGCTGCCCGGCCCGTTCACTTTCATCCTGGAGGCCAACAACAATGTGCCCAAACTGCTGCAGAGCAACAAGAAGACCGTCGGCATCCGCGTGCCCGACAACAACATCATCCGCGAGATTGTGCGCCAATTGGGGCACCCTATCCTCTCCACATCTGTGAAAGACGACGATGAAGTTATTGAGTACACCACCGACCCTGAGCTCATCCACGAGAAATACGACCGCCAGGTGGACATCGTCATTGACGGCGGCTACGGCGACAACATGCCCTCCACGGTGGTGGATTGCACCAGCGGCGACATCGAGATCGTGCGTGAAGGCAAGGGCAACATCTCCATCCTGCAATAAAAAAGCGGTCCGCGAAGCCTTCACGAACCGCTGAAATCGTCAATTTTCCACAGCTAAGCTAATTTCCTTGGGTTTTATGAGCCCATAGTATTCTCTCCCCAATGCACCAATAAGGCACCATTGTTCCCATACGACCACAAGGCTTCATGCTCGTAATACTGCAAAATGGCATAGTGTGTGGATATGTCCTGACCAGCCTTCACCGTAAACTTCACATTCACGTTTTCAGTTTTATACTCTGGTGAACCAATGGGTTCTCCATTGTACACGACAATATTCATACTTCCCTCATTCCAAATGTCCTGGCCGTCGCAAAATAACGGATCTTCAATGTTGAAATACAGTGCAACCACATTGGATACATTATCATTAACGGGATAAGCATATCTGGCAAATTCAAAGCAGCCGTGTCCACTGATGTAGTAGCCGCCTTCACGAAGATCGTGAATGACAGAATGATCTGCGGTGCTCAAAGTAACTGACAAGTGAGGTACGGGACCACCGTCCAGGTACTCGCCCGGCTCCCAATCATTGATGCTCACCTTCCATTGTCCTTGCGCCAGACACGAGACAGTAGCCGTCACGGAAGAGGATGAAAAGTCATACATTGCATTGTATGCATTGTATCCAGGGCTCGCAACCGGCATATAATTCGACACCCGTTCTTTTTCCGTCACCGTCCATGCGGCACCGGGCTCCGAGAGGAGTTTGTTCTGAGTCTCAATAGTATATATTTCCTTGTATTGGTGGAGAATAATCCACGAGCCGTTGCCGTTATCGCGGATGTTGTAGTCTTTGAAATAGATCAATGCGACGGAATCGCGTGAGTTTTCTGGCGCGGAGAGCCAGGCATTGAAGTTGAACGCCACATTGGCTAAACGCATCTGGGTATTGCTATAACCGTATCTCCAATACATGAACATCTGGTAGGCTTTCTGGGTGCCGGACTGGTCCAAACGGTCGGACTCTTCCACCACACAGCTATTGAACGACATCGCTGCCAGCAGACAAGTTGCTATAATAAAGGTTATTCTTTTCATATTCTTGAAATTCTAATCGTTAATCATTCTTTTTTGCATTGAAACGGTACCCAATACCTGCCGTAATGAAGCCCTTGTAGCCCCACCCGACTTCCGTATAGCCGAAGAACTTGCGTCCTGCCGACACGCCAAATGCTGTCACCTGCAACGTGGGATGGAAATAGACGTCCGTTACCCCGTTCTCTTTCTCAAAGTTGAGCAGGAAGCCTGTGGAAATGCCGGAATAGAGCGTTACATATTTTTTATTGAGATAGGAGAAGCGCACAGTGGGCAAAAAGGCGATTTGCGTCTCGGTGTGGTTGTACAGGAAACTGTCGTCGCGCGCGTCGAACACCTTGCCGAAAACGCCCATATAGGACACAGAGCCACCTAGCCACAGGAAATTGCGCAGTCGGTACATGTATCCCACAGAAATCGGACATGTGGCAATGTAGTTGGAATGATACGTGCCGGGATCAAACCAGTCTCCAAGATTATTGCCCTGATAACGATCCGGGTGGCACCATATCAGCTTGTCCCAAATGCTTCCCCGTTGGATGTTGGCAAATGCCGGATCGCCGATGCCAATACTGAACTCATTGCGCGGGAACACCTGGCGCCAGTCCTGTTCCTCCTCTTGGGCGAAAGTAAAGGAAAACATACAAAAGAGCAGAACGCTCAATAAACCAATTTTTCTCATAAGACGAAAAGTTACAATTATAAAAATATAACGAACGATTTCTTGAAAAATTGTATTTCAAGTCAGATTCGGAAGAAAAAAATCAGAAAGCCACGCCGATGCGGAAACCGGCGGTGAAAGCCAATGGGGTGCTTTGGGGCATGTGCATGAATCCGTGGTAATAATTGTATTGGTTTCCCGTACCAAAGCCGAGGCCCATGCCCGCATACGCGTCAAACAGGAACCACCGGAGCACCAGCTGGTACCCGCATTCGCCCAACAAGGCATACTGGCGCGTTCGGAGCATTTCACTCTTATCATCCAACCATGCCACTTTGTCTTTATATTTGAAGATAGCAGCGATTAATTCCGGTTTCAGATAAAAACCGCCGAGCCAGCTTGGTGAATTCTTCTGCGGAATGACTCTCCATTTGAATGCCGCTTTCACCAACACGCCTTGGGATTTCAGGTGATGGACCCAGTCCCATCCCCAACCGATAGCGCCTACTGTCAATTCTGCGGAATATATGGGTGTAAAAGCTCTTTCGTATGTAATTCGTGTGGAACCGCTTCCCAAAGACAGCAAGGTGATTTTGATATCATTTTTCGTGCACTTGCGCACAGTATCCTGCGCACCCGCGCCACCCACAATCAAAAGCAGCGCAACCAGAACGAAAAATGCCTTTAGTATCTTCATATTCGGGTTCAACATTATAGCAACCTGCAGTAAGGTTATTTTTGGGGTGCAAAGGTAAAAAAAAGTCCTATAGATTCAACTCTTTTTACTATCTTTGCAGCCGTTTAATCCGAATATCTAACTTAAAAAAATAACATTATTATGAAAGAAACCGTTTACAGAGCGACACACGAGAAACTCGGTGCCAAAATGGAAGAGTTTGCCGGCTTTTACATGCCGATCCAGTACGACAGCATCACCAACGAGCACTTGCAGGTGCGCAACAAAGTGGGTGTTTTTGATGTCTCCCACATGGGTGAGTTCACAGTGAAGGGACCGAAGGCGCTGGCATTGCTGCAACACATCACCACCAACGATGTGGCTGCCCTTTATCCTGGCAAGGTGCAATACAGCTGCTTCCCCAACGGCAAGGGCGGTATCGTGGATGACCTTCTGGTTTACAATCTGCACGACGAGGACTATCTGTTAGTGGTGAACGCCGCCAACATTGACAAGGACTGGGCATGGGTTGTGGAGCAGAACAAGAATTTCGGTGCTGAGATTGAGAACATCTCCGACAACATCTCCCAATTGGCCGTTCAGGGTCCTTTGGCGCTCAAAGCCATGCAGAAACTGACCGATGCCAATGTGATTGACATGGAGTATTACACCAACAAGATCATCAAGTTTGCCGGTTTCGACAACATCCTCTTCTCCACCACGGGGTACACTGGATCTGGCGGTTGCGAGATCTATTTCCCGAACGAGGTTGCCATGCAGATTTGGGACGCTGTGTTTGAGGCGGGCGCTGAATTCGACATCAAGCCGATCGGTCTGGGCGCGCGCGACACGCTGCGTCTGGAAATGGGCTTCTGCCTCTACGGCCACGAGATTGACGACACCATCTCCCCCATCGAGGCCGGTTTGGGCTGGATTACCAAGTTTGTGGACGGCAAGGACTTTATTGACCGCAAGTTCATGGAAGACCTGAAGGCCAACGGTGTAACGCGCAGAATTGCCGGTTTCGAGCTCATCGACCGCGGCATTCCGAGAAACGGTTACGAAGTTTGCGACGCTGAGGGCAACCTCATCGGCGAAGTTCGTTCCGGCACGTTCGGACCGGCCGTCAACTAGGGCATCGGCACCGCGCTGCTCAAGAAAGAGTTTGCCAAATGCGGCACGGAAATCTTCATGAAGGTGCGCAACCGCCTGCTGAAGGCCGTCACCGTGAAGATGCCGTTCTACAAGGCGGAGTAACAATGTTTTTTTCGTAAAACACCAAAAGGGGCGCCACGATGTGGCGCCTTTTTGTTTTATTTGTATTTGTCACTCAAATAGTGGGTACTGCGGGGCGGAAAAAGCAATATCTTTGCGGAAATGCCAAAAACAGACAGATGTAATTTTGCGGAAATGACATTTTTTCAATGCAAACATTTTGCGCCTTTGAAAAATATAGTATTTTTGCATCGGTTTTAAAAGTAGGATTGTTATGATATTTAAACGGAAACTGTATCAGGAAATGCTTCGATGGAAGACGGAGCGAAACGGACGGAGCGCCCTTCTTGTCAAAGGTGCACGGCGTGTGGGAAAGTCCACATTAGTGGAACAATTTGCAAAACACGAGTACAAATCTTACATTCTACTTGATTTCAATCGTATCAAACCTGAAATCAACGAACTTTTCAGTGATTTAAGTGACCTTGACTTTTTTTTCATGCGCCTTCAGTCGGAGACCAATGTCACATTGCATGAACGACAGAGTGTAATTGTCTTCGATGAGGTGCAAAAGCAACCGTTGGCGCGGCAAGGCATCAAGTATTTTGTACAGGACGGACGATATGATTTTATAGAGACCGGTTCCCTTCTCACTCTAAAAAAAAATGTTAAAAACATTGTCATTCCGAGCGCAGAGACCCGTCTCACCCTTCATCCCATGGATTTGGATGAATTCTTGTGGGCTACGGGAAAGGACTCTGTCCCCGACTTTCTGCGTAAATTTTATGAAATGCAAAAGCCGTTAGGCTCTACGCACCGATCTTTTATGCGCGAGATGAGGCTTTATATGTTGGTTGGGGGAATGCCTCAGGCTGTGGATGCTTATATCAACAGTCACAATATGCAGAGCGTGGATGAGGTGAAACGTGAGATTGTCCAGTTTTACGATGATGATTTTCGTAAAATTGACCCATCAGGAAGAGCATCTCGATTGTTTTTCAACATTCCGGGGCAACTGGCCTTGAATGCTTCCCGCTATAAGATATCTTCCGCGATTGATCGAAAGACAGACTCTGTGGACACCATTATTGCAGACATGGAGGACAGCCAATGCGTGACCCTCGCCTATCATGCGAACGACCCTAATGTGGGACTGGGATTAAGCAAAGATATGGACTACTATAAAATGTTTGTGGCAGACACAGGACTATTTGTCACATTGGCATTTTGGGAAAAGACCTATACGGAAAACCTCGTCTACAACAAGCTTCTATCAGACAAGCTGACTGCCAATCTCGGATATGTGTATGAAAATATGGTCGCTCAGATGCTTTGCGCATCAGGCAACTCCTTATATTACTACACTTTTCCTGACGGCAACAACCATAACTATGAGGTTGATTTCCTCATCTCCCGTGGCAACAAGATTGTGCCAATTGAGGTGAAATCATCTGGATACAAAACCCATAAATCGCTGGATGTCTTCTGGAAGCGCTATTCTTCCCGGATAAGCGACCGTATCCTGCTATATACCAAGGACTATTGCAGGGATGGGGCCACAATATGCCTGCCAGTCTATTTCACACTTTTTTTATGATAATACATTGTCACAATCTCCCCACCACGCACGCCACCCCCGCCACGAAGAACGGCAGCAGGAAGAAGATGACGGCGTAGCCGAGGGCGTTTTCCACGCGGTTGTCGAAGAGCTGCACCCGCGATTTGGTCCAGAAGAATTTCGGGGGAACGTCCAACGCCCAATTCGTGAACCCGAGGATGAACCCCGCGAGCGCGAGCCCGCCCGCGAGGACATATACGTGCGTCCCGATGCCAATGTCGCCGTAGGCGAGTTCCGACAACAGAACGAACAGCCCGATGACATTCGTGATGGGCGCGATTTTTTGGATGATCCAGAGGAGGACGGTCATAATAATTGGGGATTTACCATCATTTTACAGATTTCAACTGTTGTATTACCGCTTTGACCCCGTCAATCGTCACTTTGTTTCCATCGACGGCGGCCAAAATAAAAACGTAGTCATCGTTTCTTTCTGCAAAGTCTTCGCAACGGGTGATTTCCACCACCTCATAACCCCAACCCATGTCCTTCACCGCGATTTCCGCAACGGATCCGACCAACGACAACGACAGCGGGACACCACCATCTTTGTCAAAGAGCGTGACGGCCCACGTCGTGAACTGCTCGTCTTCATCGATGCGAAATGTCCCACCATGCTTTTTCAGCAACTCTAAGAGCTGGACATTCAACTTGCCACACGGGCCGGTGTTTTCAAGGATTGTACTCATTTTTTTTCTGCCTTGATTTGTGTGTTGGGGTACTTATACTGAATGTTCCATTTTGGTTTTTCGTCGTTAATTAAATCCTTTTCTAGCTTGCTTATCACAATGTCATCATTCATTGTACAAAAACCTACTTGAATGACTTTTCCCGAAAGGTATTCTTGATTGACACAACAATTGACGTGACAATTGGTCATCCTCCCTCCCGAATGACCGTTTCCTCGCTGATAGCAATTATAAGGACTAATATGTCCGTACCCTTGATTAAAGCGTTTTCTAAAAGTACTATTTCCTGTAACTTTACCAATATATTTGACTTTGTGATTAATCAAAAAGCAGTAAAGCCCTTTTTCATCAAGATGATCTTGGATTTTAAATTCGCAAAAAGGGCCTCGACCAAATCTGTGAAGTTTTCTGGCCGAATTCCAATTCTTATGTAGGGCAATATCTACATTGTGTTTAGTGATTTGAATATTGTGAATGCAGAATGTTATACCTTTTACAGTTTTAGCCCTACTTGATGAATGGCCATGCATTGCTTTTACAATCCTTCCCATCTTTTTTGTGAATTCTTACGAAGGTGAATGTTGGAAACTACGCTATTTAAATCTAAATCTTCTCAATTTTCCAATTGCCAGAAGATGAAAAACTTAAAGATGAAGAATCCGTGAAACCAGCATTTTTCAATGCTGTCTCTACTTCTCGAGGACTGGGACTTCCACCAGCTGATGATGATGGAACTTGTAAAACAAACCCTTTGGGAATTTTCCCCATTGATCGGGGAGCTGTGAGTTTAAAAAGTGACATACTTCTTTGTATTAAAATACTTGCCTACTCTTTTCCGGATTTTCGGCTTCCTCCGCAATGTGTTACAAAATCAAAGCCATACACTCAAAAAAGAATGTATGGCTTGTTCAAATTACGATATCTTCTCTATGTTCCAGTAGTAGCTGGTCAACATTCTTAACGCATCAGGATCAGTGAAACCGACACGTATCAGAGCTTCCTTCACTTCATCGGGTGTCGGGGAAAGTCTTTGGCGGGAAATGACTTGCAAAATAAACCCTTGGGGGAATTTTGAAATTGCTGTTATCCTCGGTGTCAGTCTATAAAGATGCATGTCTTCTGTTTGTTTGTAATTAGCCTACTCAATTCTGGATTTTCGGTATCTTCCACTGAAATGCCCTTTGACATGCGGCTACTCAATGTCCACGTACACTTCCTTGAAACCAAACGCCTTGAACAGTTCTGTTAGTTGTTTTTTGCCGGATTCCCTTGCTTTATCGAGAATCCCGTCCTTTAGGGCATCTTCTTCAATACGTTTTTGGGCCTTCGCGATAGCTCTGTTAAAGACTTTTTCGTTATTGGCCTTTTGTCCTTCAATGAATTTAACGTCATTGGGATTGATGGCAAAAGTAAAAATCTTGACATCGGGCAAAACAATGGACAATGTCGTGTCGTGTTCAATCGTGATGTTTTCTTCGCCAAGCTCTTTTAGATCGAAACCGGCGCGAACTTTCCCGTTGGCGATAATTATAAGAGAATCTTTCTTTTTGATAGGCTCACTTTGAATTATCTCCTCGTAGAAGCACGCGGTGGAGAGTTCCTGTATGCTTTTGATGTTTTTAACCACGGTAGGTGTGTCCATGATTGATACCTTGTTCAAATATTTGTTGAGGTACCCAGCTTTATATACATAAAAACCAGCACCCGCCAACAAGGCTACGATAATAGCTCCAATTATTAAATTTTTCATAACTTTTCGTATTTTATTTGGATACCACTTTCATTAAATCCCAATTCTACTAATAATGTTCTAAAAAAGGCCTCCGCATTCTTTTTTGCTTCTTCGTATGCGCCCATTTTAGGGATGTCCTTCTCTATGCTCTCTTGACCTAATTGTTTGATTTTTAGACGTTCATCATTTGTATATTTGGATCGGACTCCTGTTTTTTTCTCATAGGCGACTTTGATTTTATTGACGGGCATAAGTATTTGATACGTTGGTTCGGGCAAAGTGAGTTCTATTGACTTATTGTTCTCATCGATGTTTGCTTTGAGCTTTTTCAAATCAAAACCGACTTTAAAAGTGGCCATGCAGTTGTATATGATTTTGCGATCTCCGTACCATTTTGAGTCTTCATCGGAGGCGATAACTTTGGTTACGGTATATTCTACGCAACTCAATTCCGACATTTCCTTTATTTCAGGCAACCTTTTATTGAACTTTTCCTGTAAGGTCTCCTTCTTAAACGGGTTCACACCCGAGATTTTCTCGCACGAAACATTCAACAGCATTGCCAAAACTGTTATTATGTAAACGAATTTTCTCATAATCTTGATAATTAATGAAAAGAGTCAAGGTGTCAGTGCAACAACCTTGACTCACCAAAATAAAATGTTAATCTTGGGCACCCACGGCTTTTTCGTAAATGTCCACAATCTCATAGCGGAAATCAGACAAGCGCTTGACTTCCATCGTAGTGTCAATTTTGTCCTCGATTGTTCCCAAATATTCGATATAGCAGTTTCTCACATTCTCAAACAAAGCGGGATTGTTGGATAATTTTTTGAGGACAGTGTTTGTGAGGGAAAACTTGGATCTGCCCATGCTGATGTCCACAATTGCATTTACAATGCTTTCTGACATGACAATAATTTTTTTCTCGTCCATGATATAATTTTTTAAGTGAATAATATTGTTGATTTATTGTAATACAATGATTTGTGTTCTTCTGTTCACTTCGTTGTTGCCTGCTTCAAGCGGTTCACTGCTGCCCTTGCCCTCGTATTCCAGGCGGTCGGGGTTGATGCCGCGGGCGACCAAGAAGTCCACCACTGCTTTGGCCCGCTTCTCGGAAAGCTTCTGGTTGAATGCAGGACTGCCCTCTTCGGAAGTGTGGCCCACAATCTTCAGTCTGACATCCGGCTGTTTCTCCAGAATCTTCACAAGGTCGTGCAACACAAATTTCGCGTCATCGTTAAGATCGGCCTTGCCGGATTTGAACTTGGCGGCATTGAAGTTCTTCTCGATTTCCTCAATCTTTTCCTTGAAAACCGTTACGGTGACAGTGTCGTGGATTAGGACCTCTTTCTCGACCTCCACTTCGTATGGAACTTCGACTTCCACTTCTTGTACTTGGATTCCGGCCTCTTTGGTGTAGCGACCTAAGAAGAAGGCACCTACAGCCGTGCCTGCCAATAACAGCAACAGCAGCCACATCCACCACGGAATCCGTGTTCGGGGTTCATCATCTTTTTCGTTGCTCTTTTCCATTTTCGTCTCGTTTTTCTTATTATTACTTGATTTGACTTTGTCTGCTGATGTTTGCTCCTTCGGAGAAATTGGAGGAACCGAGGTCTGGACTTGGGGTTTTGCCTCCTCTTGCATTTTCTCTTGAGGTACAACTTTTTTCCCTTCGGCCACATATTCAAGACGGAAGCCGCATTTGTCGTATTTCTCGCCGAATTCGAAATTCGCCAGCTCAACACCGAATTGTTTGGCGTGGTTGGACAGACGCTCCAGACTTGCACTCGACCACCGGGAGGCGACAGCTACTTTTGAACCGTCACTCATACAGAGCAGTTCTTCATCTTCTCTGAAATAGTCTTGCCATTTCGGCTCATCCACCATCTTTTCTATGGGGATGAACAGTCGTTTCACGCCGGAATCCGGGTTCAACTTTTCAGGAAACGCTTTGCACAAGTCTTTCAACGTGGTTTCCGGAAACATTTTCAGGTACGCGTGCAGAATGCCAAGTGCCATTCTGTTTTGCGTGTTGCTATATACCCGTATTGTCGAATATTTCACATTTGAATTTGCTGGGATATTCATAATATATTAATTTCATAAAACAGCCTACTCTTTCTCGGATTTTCGGCATACTCCATTAACTTGAAATAAAATGTTTTCCTATTGCAAAATAAAACATGCTTCCAAAAAACATAACCCATATGACCCATTGAATGCTCGATAAGTATCATGGGATGGCTCTTTCTTATCCCGATATAATTATGAAGCAAAGATAAGAATATATAAATGATGATTATCAAATATTTAGCAAAGTGTTACTTGGCATATTGCACAAATTTAATAGGCAATGGCAGCCACAACAGCCGCATTTCAATTTAGATGTTCAGACTGCTGGATTAGTGGCAGCACAAAAATTACCACACCTTAACTTTTCACCATCCCACTTATATATCACTCAGACTTTTCCATCTGGTTGCGGTAAGAATGGCTCAAGTCGGCGAAGAAGTCGTAGTCAAGGATTTGGGCAAGCTTCATCAGCGTATTCGTGTCAATCCACTGACGGGAGAAGATGATATAGACATTGTTGCGGTGGCAACCCAATCGCTGCGCCAGCCACGGCACCTTGATTCCCTTCTGGGTCACTACCCGACGAATGATTTGTCCTATGTGCAGACCCTCATCTCTCATCGTTCTACCGTTTGTAACATACAAATGGCGCGGAATATCGCTTGTCCGACTCTCGGGTTTCCACTCCCACACATCAGACAAACATTCCACGCCGTTACAAACGGCTTGCGGAATCTGTCCTTGATGTGTGTAGCCACCGATTCAACGGAGGACGTGTGGAAATTGAGAGTCAAGGATAGCTGCAAACGCTATTATATATGTTCGATTGTTACTTTTTTTCTACTATATTTTATATTATTTTGGTGACACTAACTAACGGGACGAAAGTCTCCCCGTTCTTTTCAAACCGCAAAACTACATTTTTTTTGGATATGTTGCAATGGTTCAAAACACTCCGACTTCGTGTTCCTGCATGCGAATGTGTTCGAGCGCCCCACTATTCCCTACTCCACCACCACTTTCCTCGACTCTGAGGAACCGTTAGCCGTATAAGCTTTCAAAATATAGATACCTGACGGCAGATGCGAGACCGACAAGGTGCAGCGGTTTTCATTCACATTGGATTCCGAAACAGCCAAGCGACCGACGGCATCATACAATTCCACACGATTGATGCCTTTCCCTTCGATGGAAATGATATCGTGAGCAGGATTCGGCCACACTTTCAACACTTCTGCTGGCTGGACATCCTCCACGCCTGTATTCAGGAAATGCACATGGAAGGTGAGCTGGTTGCCGTTCTCTTGAATGTTGGTGATCTCAAAACTCGGTTCCGGCGTACCATCCGTCAAATAAGGATGGGGATCGGTGGTGGGACCGAATGAGGTACGCCCCGA
>R22__coassemble_1178_pt1 | contig 13771 bp, 11 predicted proteins | sample R22__metabat2_high_PE_025 | metagenome-assembled genome bin R22 | reverse complement strand
TTGCCCACCCTACGGATACTACTACCGTTCATATGAGAACTTGACCTCTTTCGCGCCCACCGCCACCATCACCAACGCCAACGACATCCTCTTTGTCCGCATCAAGATGGAACACTCCGCCATTGAGGACATCCGCATCAAGCTGTTCTGCCCTAACGGTAGCTCCTGCCGTATCGTGCCCGACTACCAGAATGACGGTTGGGGCGGCATAACGCACAATTTCCGAACGAACCTGGGGCGCGCCAACCGGTTGCAGGAAGTAACCAGCTGCAACCCTGCCCAAAACCCCATGGGCGAGGCCTGGAATTATGTTTGGTCAAACAATACGACATTGGGCTATCAATATGCCAACGGCACCTACGGTTACTGCTACGAGCCCGTCAATGTGCATTACATCTACAATCCCATGTGGGACGACGGCACATACTCGTATGTGATTGATTCGAGCAATGTGGCCAACATGACACAGATTTACCATCCCAACGAGAGTTTCGCGGGCATGGTGGGTTGTCCGCTGAACGGCAACTGGTACATTGAAATACAGGACCTGTGGACCAACGACAACGGGTATCTGCACGAATGGGAAATCGCCCTAGACCCTCGCCTGCTGCCCCAAAACTGGTCATACGCCGTCAACATTGACACCACCTATCTGGTTGGACCGGGAGCCAACTGCATGTATGTCATCCCGGATCAGGATGGTGATATCCCCTACACCGCTGTTGTGGTGGACGAATTCGGTTGTGCCTACGATACCGTTGTGCCATTGCATGTGGTGCGCTCCCCGAAACCCGAATTAGGCGAGGATTTCAACACCTGCTATGGCGACCGCACCATCATCGCCTCCCATTATGATGCCCCCAACACCGAGTATTTTTGGAATACTGGCGACAACACACCTGATATTGAGGTGGTTAGTTCCGGCGACTATTCCGTATTTATCGCCACTACCGACACCACTTTCAATTTGACCTGTTACGGCAGCGACACCATCCACATGGAGGTGCTGGAAGTGCCCCATGCGGATTTCACCCTCAACGACACCAGCGGGTGCACGCCTGCCACCATACGAATGACCGACCTTACCACGGCTGACAACCCGGATTACCAGTACGAATGGTCTATCCTTAGGGAAGACGGTTCACTGGCCTACGCCTCCCCCAACAAAAATCCCGTTTTCACCATTGAAGAACCGGGCACCTACTCTGTCTATCTCCGTGTCAGCACCCCAGAGGGATGCGCCGACTCACTGTACAAATGGAACTGCCTGCATATCTATCACAAACCCATCGCCGAGTTTGCGTCCTCGCCCGAAATATCCTTGTTTCAAGAGAGTGGAGGCACCATCCATTTCCACAACTACGCGGACTCCACCATGCTCGGAGACGGCGGCCTTGGGTTTGTCTGGGATTTTGGCGACGGCACCACCGACTCCTCAAATTTCTCGCCCGACCACACCTACGCCTCCTGGGGCGATTACGATGTGACATTGACCATGAGCAGCCAGCAAAACTGCTCCAGCCAAATCACCCATACTGTGGTCATTGAGGACGACCTCATCTTCCCGAACATCATCACCCCCAATGGGGATAATGTCAACGACTGCTTTGCCATTCAGAATCTGAACACAAATTACAATCCCGAAGATCCCGATCAATTCAGGAGCAACGAATTGTTCATTTATGACCGGTGGGGCAAATTCGTGTATCACGCCAAGAATTACGACACCTACTCGATAGACGGAAACATCACCAAAGGGTCACAGTACTTTGACGCCAGCAACCTCAGCGACGGGGTTTACTATTACTCCTTCTATTACAAAGGGAAAGTGAAAACCGTTGATTATCACGGTTCTATTACCGTTATTCGATAAGAAAAACACTGCCGATGGAGAAATTAAAAACATTATACCATAAGATATTCACCCCCCAGTTTATCCGTTTCATTCTTACCGCCATACTGAACACCGGGTTCGGATTGTTTATTAACTACGTGTTCCTGTTCATCTTTGAGCATCTGCTCAAAATCAACCATGCGTATATCATCTCCAATTTCCTGGCCACCATCGTCAGCATCTTATTCAACTTCAAGACCTACGGCATTTTGGTGTTCAAAAACAAGAATAACAAACTGCTTTTCCGTTTTCTGATGGTCACCTCGTTCACTTACTTGCTGAACATTGGTGGCATTGCGCTGCTGGAGCATTTTGGGAGCAGTAATAACTATCTGAACATCACGCTAATGGCAATTCCGGTTGGTTTGCTGAACTACATATTAAACAAACACTTTGTCTATACGGACAAAGCCAAAAGATGGCATTGGTTCTGCCTCGTCGGAGTACTGATAGTGGAATTGGTCCTGTTTCTGATTCTAAAATATTAGCGTGCTTTCGGAAAGATTCCGAACACTGCCGAGCCGCTACCCGACATGGCGGCGTAGAAAGCGCCTGATTCGTAAAACTTGCGTTTGATTTCCGCAATTTGGGGATATTTTGGGAAAACCGAATCCTCGAAATCATTATAGAGATACTTTTTCCACTCGTGCACGGGCACATTGCGCACCACTTCCGCGAAGTTCACATCGGACTCGTGTGGGCGCACATGCGCGTAGGCCTCGCGTGTGGAAACCGACACCTCCGGTTTTTCAATAATAATATTGTATGCGGAAAGATCCAGGTCAACGGGCGTCATTATCTCGCCTCTTCCTTCGGCGAATGCCGGTTTGTTGTCGATGAAAAACGGCACATCACTGCCGAGTTGCGCGGCATATTGCTTGAGGTCCACATTATCCAAGGGTAATTTAAACTGTTCAGTCAGCATTTTCAGCACAAACGCCGCATCGGCGGAACCGCCACCCAGACCCGCACCGGTAGGGATATGCTTCTCCAAACGGAGACGCACACCCTGAACACCGAAATCGCGCTCCAGCAATCGAAATGCCTTCACACAAAGATTGTCGCTGTCCGGACCGATATCTTGCGCACTGTCGCATACAAACTCAAGCCCACCAGCAATCGGTTTCAAAGACAAAAGGTCGGAAAACGCATCCGTAGGATAGAACACGGTTTGCAAATCGTGGAACCCATCATCCCGTTTTCGGATAATGTTCAGTCCGAGGTTAATTTTGCAATTGACGAGGGAGGTGGGCATGGGGAGGGGAATTTGAACTATGAACTATGACTATGAACTATGACTATGAACCATGACTATGAACTGTTGGCTATTGGCTAACGGCTAATAGCCAATGGCTAATGGCTAACCGCCACATTACAATTTCAGCGTATCGAAATTTTTTCCGAACACACTGGATGTTTTGGACACCGTGACAAAGGCGGAATTGTCGATTTCCTTGATGATGCGGGTCACGCGAACCTTATCGCTGCGGTGGGCAATGATGAGCAGCACATCATTTTCTTGGCGGTCGTAAGAACCGTAGCCCTTGAGGAAGGAGGCGCCGCGATGCAATTCTTCATTGATACGGCGGGCAATTTCATCGTTCTTTTTGGAAAACACCATAAACTGGTAAGTCTGATGGAAACCGTCGATGACCGTATCGGCGACCAGCATGCTCACAAAAAGGACAACGAAACTATAGACCAGTTTCTGAATATCCTGCAGAATAAAGAACGAGGAACCCACGATGATGAGGTTGCACATCATATTCACCTTGCCGTAGGAGATATTGCGGTACTTGCCGACCATGAGGGCGATGATGTCCAGACCGCCGGTATTGCCGCCCCAGTTGATGGAGATGCCCGCACCCAGCGCACCAAGCGACGCGCCAATGATGACACTCATAAACATGTCATCCACAATCGGATGGGTGAAGATCCGTTGGCCGATATAGAAGAAAACGGACAGGATAATGGTACAAATCAGCGAGTTGACACAGAATTTAGGGCCGAGCACTTTCCAAGCAATGGCAATAAGGATGGCATTCAAGGCGAAAGTGGTGAAACCGATCGGGATTTTGGTGGCGAAATAGAGAATGGAAGCAATACCTGCTACACCACCACCCGTAACTTCGAAAGGTGTCATAAAAGCGGACCATCCGAGCACAAAAATAGCCAAACCGATAGTGATAAAGAAGTAATTTTTGGCCTCACGGGCAACATCCTTAAAGGTAATTTTCATTGGAAATTCAATTTATATTATTGATTATCAGATATGTAATAATTTTATTACCACAAAACAACCCGCAAAAGTAAATTTTTTTTTCGGGGTAGTGCATATATTGAAAAAAAATGTATTTTTGCAGCCGTTAACAACAGCAGTTAACCACCCGCTTCCTTAGCTCAGTTGGTTAGAGCATCTGACTGTTAATCAGAGGGTCCAAGGTTCAAGTCCTTGAGGGAGCGCAAAACGAAAGCACCGATTCCAAAGAGTCGGTGTTTTTTTTGTTTACTGCCATCCACAAAAAAACAAATATATGGGAAAACAATAAGCATAATAATGATGTTTTTTGTATTTTTGACACTCGATATACTTTTGTTATCATGGACAATAAAGCATCCCAGTTTTTAGAACGATACCGCGAAATAGAGGAGTGGGCCCTCAACAATTTCAACATTACGGAAATGAAAGACCTGGAGCAGATGCCCCAATATAAAAATCTGCGCAGCAACCTCTCTTTCTGCCGCATCCTGCGCAACCTGCTCTCGCACTACGACTGGTCGAAAGCGGGCAATGACATGATTGTGGTCACCGACCAAGCGGTAAGACAGGTGAACAACCTCTACTACTCACTCAATCCTGTTACGCTGATGCGGGTGGCCATCCGCGCCGGCCAGATTTTCGCGCCCACCTCCGCCGACTCCGTACTCAACGCCATAAAAGTGATGCACCGAAACGATTATTCCTATATCCCCATCGTGGACGACCATCGCATCGTGGGCGTTTTCAGCATCAAAACACTCCTGCGAATCGTGGCCGAGGACAAAACCCCCGCACTCACCGACAAACTGACCTTCCACGATATCCGGGATTTCATCCGCCTCACGAACGACCCCGAAAACCAATACGGTTTCATCAACCCGAACACCACACTGGAAGACGCGTCCGAATTGTTCCAACGCTCCAAACAACGCAAGAAAAAACTGGATGTGCTGTTCATCACCGATAACGGCAATCCCGATGGTGTACTACAAGGCATGCTCACCCCCACAAACCTGATTGGAACAATCTGAAATATTTGAAAACTACCACTTTACAACCTTCATCACGACCGATTGACGATCCTGGTCAGTGACGCGCACAAAATACACCCCCGACTGAAAAGCGGTCATATCCACTGAGGTGGAATCATCGTACAATTCTTGAGCTAAAAGCTGACGCCCTTGCATGTCAAACACAACAATCTGGCGCATCGGAATTGCCGACGCTATTTGTATCAGACCTTTAGTGGGATTTGGACTCACCTGTATATCCGCATGCTGTTGACAATAATGGGAGACTCCCACAAACTCCGATGCCGTGGTCCAATTCTCGCCAAGACTGTTGTCTGCGTCCAAATTCATCAGCACTAGAAAATCGCCTCGCCCGTCAGCCGACATTGGCCAAGGCAGTGTGTCACGATAAGTCACCTCATCAATGATATTGCCCCAAGCATCCGCAAGCACCAACTCCTGCGATTTGTTGGAGAGATGGCGGGTAAACACCCCATAGGCAGTCAAATTGAACCTTTCCGCAAACGCTTGGGCATTTGAAACCAAGAAAACCTCTTTGTGAGGCGGTATCAAAGAACCTTCAGGAAAAGCATAGGTCAAACCGAGTTTCATGAAATAAACCCCCGACACATCCAAAGTGTCGTCCCCGTTATTAGTAATGCCGATAAACTCCTGTTGATCAGAAGTATAGCCATTCCAAACCGGCGGATGATAATGGATTTTTGAAATCACCAGAGGCGGAAGCTGGTCTGGAATACATATGTCTGAACCGTTCCAGTTGGCTGACAACCAGTCTTGCCGATTCTGTATCCAGGCCTTCATATTGCTGATATGGGAGTTGTAATTGTAAAACTGGAACCAACGCAAGCGTTCGCGCGGTAACGCCTGACTGATCCGGTCGGTCAAACTGTCGATCACATGGACAATCTGGTCATATGACAATGGAGCGCCTTCACTTGTCAATTCATTCCAACGGTGCGCCAAAGCACAGCGGAACATACCGTTCTCATACAATTGATGCCAAAAATCGGAACCAGTATTATCCCCATTGGCGAATTGGAACACATCGTACCCGGAACGGCCCACGGAGCCAAAATCATACCCGTATGCAAGATTAAAATCCCAAATAGGACCCGCCCGCAGTTTCCCGTTACGGTCTTTGTGAAAGAATGTGCTTTTCTGGTAAATGTCAACATTGGACGAAAACTCACCCATAATCATGTAATCCACAAAAGAAGGAATATCCAAATATGCTGGAAATCCGCTGGACACATTCTGATTCTGTGTGGCCGTCAGAAAACGAATAGTATCAAAAAAAACTTGAAGATAAGCGCCTTGCGCAGGGGTAATGACTTCCGGTTTGGGATCATGATAAATGTAATTTACATCTTCCCAATACCCATACGCCGGAGTAGTCCACGCAGGGACATCACCGCCGGTGGTTTTGTCTGCTTTGAAAATGTAACCACCTGTGACATCAGGAAAACTATTGTCATTCGTATCCATTTTCAAGACATCCACCCGATGTTCATCAATTTTGATTTTTTCCGTTAGAAAATACAAGCCACGATAGTCGTCATTCACAATAACTTCACAATATTTTGTCCGCGGCGCATAATTTCCCGTCTTTGTTGCCAGGCAATACGATAAACAATCCCGAATATAAGAAGGCTCATCATTCATCGGATTTAACACCCAGTCGTTTTCGGCGGGTAACCCTAACAGTGACACATTGTTATTGGTGACCCCATCCGCCATTCTGGTTTCAAATCCGTATGGTTTCTTATTGTGTCCTATTGAGGTGGAACCGCGCAACTCAATGCCCACCAAACCATCATAATTCAAAAAAGCCGAATCGTTCTGATTGGAAAGAAAGTTCTCCACCGTGTCGTTCACATACAATATTTTCATGTGGGCCACGATTTTGGGCTCGTCAGGAATGGAATAGTGCGACCCCGTATTCGGGTTCACTTCTGTGGTAATGATAACAATGGGAAGATTGGAAGAGGTGAGAATCTGACCTTGACAAACGCCCAAGAACGCCAGAAACCATATCAAAATCAAACATTTTCTCATATTCCAAATAATATTTTTGCAAAAATAATAAAAAAAGGACAACCTATTCGGTTGCCCTTTCCGTCGATTATCTTACAATTGCAGGTTATTCTCCGTAGGAAGAACCGTCGAAGCAGTGTGTGCAGACACGTTCTTTCGGCAAACCGATTGCCTTAGCGATTGTTTCCAACCGGTTGAATTTCAAGGTATCCACACCGAGATGCTTCCGTATCAGTTCCACCATATTGGCATATTCTTTTGTAGAATCGTCGCAATAGAGATGCAGATTCTTCGTGCTGTCGCCCTCCAGCTCCTCAATCACACGGCGGGTGATGAGCTCCATTTCCGTTTTAGATGCGGAGAAATTGAGAAATGGGCAGCCATAGGTCAATGGAGGACAGCTGATGCGAATATGCACTTCTTTTGCTCCGTAACCGTAAAGTTTTTTCACATTGTCGCGCAACTGGGTACCGCGCACGATGGAATCGTCACAAAACACAATGCGCTGACCTTTCAGCACGGTGGTGTTCGGCAACAGCTTCATACGGGCCACATGCTCGCGCGACTCTTGTGTGACAGGCATAAAGCTCCGTGACCAAGTGGGCGTGTATTTCACAATACCTCTTCGATATGGGATCTGCTTTCCCATAGCATAGCCAAGGGCCATGCCAATACCGGAATCCGGAATGGCTGACACCATATCCGCTTCGATATCATCGTTACGGCCCATCTCATATCCGTACATATAGCGTGTGTTCTCCACATTCACGCCTTCATACTCAGAAGTCGGATAACCATAATAAATCCACAGGAACGAGCAAATCTGCATTTTAGGGTTGGGGGCCAATAATTGCTGAACACCATTCAGGGTGACCTTAACCACCTCGCCTGGTCCCACAAACCGCTCAATGGAATAGTCAAGGTTGGCAAAACTATGACAATCGAAAGATAATGCATAACTGCCACCCTTCTTGCCAATTACAATAGGTGTACGCCCATAATAGTCACGGGCTGCGATAATGCCGTCATCGGTCAAAATCAGCATAGAGCACGAACCCTTCACCTTGTGGTACACATTCTGGATGCCGTCCACAAAATCGCGACCTTGCGTAATCATCAAGGCGATGAGTTCCGTAGGGTTGGTAGAACCCGAACTCAACTCCGTGAATTGCTGGTTCTTGGCCAAACAATCCTGCTCCAATTCGCTGATATTATTAATTTTAGCAACAGTAACTATCGCAAAGCGTCCCAAATGTGAATTGACCACAATGGGTTGGGCATCTGTGTCACTAATCACGCCAATGCCCATGTTACCGGTAAACTTGGCCAAATCCTCTTCGAATTTAGTCCTAAAATAAGAATTCTCTATATTGTGAATGGAACGATGGAAGAGATTGTGATCGATGGTCACCATACCACCTCGCTTCGTTCCAAGATGAGAATGGTAGTCGATGCCGTAAAACAAATCAGGATTGCAAGGTCCATCGGACACTACACCAAAAAAACCACCCATAGTTATTTGATTTTCAGTTTATTATACTTATTTTAAATCACTCTTTTCGGATGTCGCAAAAATAAATTTTTACCGTTTTTCTTTTCCGCATACCCAAAATAAGTTATCAACTTTTTTTCAACATTTTTTTTTATTTTTGCAACGTTTAAGAATCTGGCATTATGTTCAAGAAGTTCAAAGAAAAGAAACAACAGCTGGTGCGCTTCCTGTTTGGCTCTTTTTCCGCCACTGCACTCATGTTCACCTTCCAAGCCTGCTATGGTCCTCCGGAGATACATATCAAAGCAAAAGTCCAAGGCAAGGTGCTTGATACAGAAACTGGGGCACCCATAAAAGGTCTTCAAGTGTCCATTCCAGCCTTGGATTTCACAGCCATCACCGACAATGAAGGCAATTTTGTGGATCCCAACGGAGAACGTTTTTTTAACGAATGGATCGGCTATGATGTGCAGGTAAACGACATTGACAGTATCGAAAACGGATTGTATGAGTCGTTCGACACCACAATTTCCGCTTCTGACCTTCAAAATCCACTTGAACTGAAAGTAAAACAGCATCGTGAGAATTCATAAAAGCAAGCGGTTCAAACGGTTTCTTTTCCGTGTGTTCCGAAAAAACGAAACGGCCATACACGAGTTAAATTATCTGTTCTGGGAGTGCACCTCACGGTGCAACTTGTCATGTCGGCACTGCGGTTCCGACTGCAAAGCCGAACCATGTGTGCCAGACATGCCATTTTATGATTTTCTGACAGCCATTAAACCCGTGGAAAAACGCTACAAGCGCGGCACCACTCTTATTGCCATTACAGGTGGCGAGCCCTTATTACGCGCTGACCTTGCCACATGCGGACGTGTGCTCCGCGAGCATGGCTTCCGCTGGGGCATTGTTACCAACGGCATGTTGTACGATGAAAAACGGCATCAGGAACTCATGGCAGCTGGACTTGGCTCGGTGACGGTGAGTTTGGATGGTTTAGAAAACACTCACAACTGGCTACGCAACCATCCCCAGAGTTTCCAAAGGGCACTACATGCGCTGCAAATCATCGCGCGCACTCCGAATCTGAACTACGATGTGGTGACTTGTGTGCATCAACGTAACCTTTCCGAATTACCACAACTGAAGAATCTTCTCATAGCCAACGGCATTCGTCATTGGCGTTTGTTCACCATTGCACCCATCGGACGCGCCACAAAAAATGCCGAACTTCAACTTAATCATTTACAAGTGCAGGAGATGCTTCAGTTCATCGCCGACACCCGCCGTGAGGGTTCAATTGATTTGAAATTCAGCTGCGAGGCCTACACTGGAAAATATGAGGAGAGCGTACGCGACAGTTATTTCTTCTGCCGAGCCGGCATTAACATCGGTTCTGTGCTTATCAACGGGGATATTTCTGCCTGCCCGAACATCAACCGCTCTTTTGTGCAAGGGAACATCTATAACAACAACCTGATGGATGTTTGGGACAACCGATTTGATATCATGCGTAATCGTGATTGGATGCGTTGCGGTTCTTGCGAGAAATGCACCGATTACAAACAGTGTCTGGGTGGTGCCATGCATTTGCGGCCAAACTACAGACAACCCATTCTGCGCTGCTACAAGTATGTTTAAGAACATCTCTATAACAATAATCTTCTGAACCTGCTATTGTTAATTAAATTAATATTTATTTATCATAGCTATTCAAAAATAATGTACTTTTGCCGCAAATTAATTACAAATTTTAAAACTTTTAAGGAAATGAAAAAAGTATTATGTATCGTAGCAGCTGGTTTGTTGCTTTGTTTCTTCACTACATCATGCAACAAAAAATGCCAATGCAAGACCTATGTCAATGGAGCTCTCACCACTACGGGCGATCCCTTTGAAGTGGAATCTGGTAAAAAATGTGCCGATTACAACAGTTCTGCTTCCCTTTTAGGCGTTACTACTGAGGTTAAATGTAAAGCTACCATGTAATTTTTTGTACAGTTGGAAAAACAGCCCCTTCAACGAGGGGCTTTTTTTTTATTTTTGCCGTCTCATCATAATAATATAATTGTATGACCATTAATATCATCACCTTAGGCTGTTCTAAGAACATCGTGGACTCTGAAATCATGGCTTCACGGCTGCAAAAGATGGGACATCGCATCTTCTTTGAATGCACCATGAAAACCGACGCCGTCATCATCAACACATGCAGTTTCATCGGTGACGCGCGCGAGGAGTCCGTCAACGAGATCCTCGCCCAAGTGGAACGCAAGATGCGCCGGCAAGTGAAGAAAATCTATGTGGTGGGCTGTCTCGCCCAACGCTGCAAACAGGATCTGGTGAACGAACTGCCTGAAGTGGACGGCTTCTACACATTCGATGAGCTGAAAAAACTAATGGAATCATCCGATTTCGACCTATTGGGCACCAGCGAGCGATTGCTCTCCACCCCACCCCACTACGCCTACCTCAAGGTTTCGGAGGGCTGCGACCACAGTTGTTCCTACTGCGCCATCCCCTTGATTCGCGGCAAGCAGGTCTCAAAACCCATCCCATTGCTTGTGGACGAGGCGCAAAAACTGGCCGACCAAGGCGTTAAGGAACTGATGCTCATCGCCCAGGACCTCACCTACTACGGCGTGGACCTGTCCGGGAAACAAGAACTGGCCAATCTGATGGAAGCATTGGCACAGGTGAAAGGTTTGGAATGGATACGGCTGCACTATGCATACCCCATCCACTTCCCATACGAAATTCTGGATGTGATGAACGCCCACCCGCAATATTGCCGTTACCTGGACATTCCCTTCCAGCATGTCAGCGATGACATTCTGAAAAGCATGCGGCGTGGCGGCACCTCAAAATACATCTACGACCTCATCGCACGCATACGCGAGACGGTGCCCGGCATCGCGCTGCGCACCACTCTCATCTCCGGCTACCCTACCGAAACCAACGAACAACACAAAGAACTTGTGGAGTTTGTGCGCAAAAACCGCTTCGAGCGCTTGGGCGTATTTGCCTACTCCCAAGAGGACGACACTCCCGCCTACGACCTTGGCGACCCCGTGCGCCGGAACATCAAGACGCGCCGCGTGAACGAAATCATGCAACTGCAGGAAGGCATTTCCCGTGAACTCAACGAAACCAAAGTAGGCCAAACCCTGAAAGTCATTGTCGATTCCGAAGAGCAGGATTTCTATGTGGGCCGCACGGAATTCGACTCGCCGGATGTGGACAACAGCGTGCTGATCCGCAAAAACAAAGCCCTCCGGATCGGCGAATTCTATAATGTCAAAATCACAGAAGCCGCAGAATACGATTTATACGGAGAAATAGTCGTTAGCCGTTAGCTATTGGCCATTGACATTTACCCTTTTCACCTCCTTCACCCCATTTACCCTATTTACCCTAACATGAACCTTTTCCAATTATTCAAAAACCTCCGCCCGTTTGTAAGCCCATACAAATGGCTGGTTCTCATTACCTTAATCCTGACCTTAGTCGGATCTCTGATGGCACAGGTCAACGCCATTGTGCTCGACCGGACGGTCGATGCCATCAACGCGCTCATCGGCACCAACTTCCAATGGGGTCAGGCGGCGCGGATTATGACCATCATCTCCATCGTGCTGTTGGGCAAGGAATTGCTCTCCGCATTGGTCACCTTCGCGCAGAACTATTTCGGTGAGCGGATGCGAATTTATGTGAGCCGCGACTTGGCGCAAAGCGTCATCGAGAAGGTGCTCACCTTCAAGATGGCCTTCTTCAACTCGGGAGACAACGCCACCGGCAAGCTGCAAGCTCGTATCGATCAGGGTGTCAGTTCATTGTCGCGCACGGTGCAGAACTTCTTCATCGACCTGCTGCCGTTGTTCACCAGCGCCCTGCTCGCCCTCATACTGATGTTCGCAGCCAATGTCTATGTTGGTTTGGTCGCCCTCGGCATCGTGCCGGTTTACTTCTGGATCACCTACCGGCAGGCGCGGCGGCTCAAGGGCTGGCGGCGCGAGATGCGCAGCCATCTGGAGTCTAAAAGTCAGGGTATCAAGAACATCATCGACTCCATCAATGTTATCAAAAGTTTCAACCGTGAGCAAATCGAGGGGCAGAAACAGTTGGACATTCAGAACCAAGTGACAGAGAACCAGATGAAAACCCGCAGGGTAGCTTTCTACTACAACGGTCTCAAGAGCTTCGTGCGACAGGTGGGTACCGTGCTGGTCATCATCCTCACCGCCTACCTGGTGCTCATCGAATATCCGGGCATGACCATCGGTAAGATCATGTACCATGTGATGTTGTTCAGCAATGTCATCGCGCCCATCACACAGCTGCAGCGCATCTTCGATGATGTGAACGACGCGCTGATCTACGCGGAGGGTTTCTTCGGCATCCTCAACTCCGAAAAGGAGGTCGAGCCGTCGGGCGAGTACAGACCGGAGCCCATACACGGCAACTTCGAGCTGAAGGGTGTCGATTTCACCTACCCGAACGGCACGCAGGCTTTGTTCGGCGTCAATATGAAGATTGAGCCGGGCAAGATCACAGCGTTGGTCGGGCTCTCGGGTGCGGGCAAGAGTACGATTGTCAACTTGCTGGACAAATTCTACGAGCCACAGGTGGGCACCATCACCCTCGACGGGGTCGATCTGAAGGACTACGACACGCAATATCTGCGCGAGAACATCGGGTTGGTGTTGCAGAAGAACCACATTTTTGACGGCACGATTGAGGAGAACATCCTCTACGGCAATCCGGAAGCTTCGCACGAGGAGGTGGTGGAGGCAGCTAAAAAGGCGCACCTCTACGACCAAGTCATGGAACTGCCTAAGCAGTTCGCGCACAACGCCGCCGACCTATCCGGCGGGCAGCAGCAGCGCGTGGCCATCGCCCGCATGTTCCTCAAGAACCCGCCTATCATCTTCCTGGACGAGCCCACCGCCAGCTTAGACGCCATCGCCACCGAGCAGATCAAGAACAGCATCGACGCCATCAAGCAGGACCGCACCGTCATCATCATCTCCCACAGCATCTCGCAGATCATCGACGCCGAC
>R22__coassemble_1115_pt1 | contig 14404 bp, 12 predicted proteins | sample R22__metabat2_high_PE_025 | metagenome-assembled genome bin R22 | reverse complement strand
TTCCGCAGCTCAGGCATAATTTCTGTTCCATTATTAATTTCTTTTCTCTTTTTTTCTTTAACAGATACTGTTTTGATGGGTTCAACGCAACATACGGGATTCTTCATGAGTGGAATCAAGATCATGACTGTAAAAATGGTGGTCATGACGAGAGCTTCAATGATGATGATGGTCCAGTTCATAGTAAGTCACTTGTTTATAATTTCTTGTGGATTGTGCAGGTGTTAGAGCTTTACCGTAATCAGAACCACGGCAATGATGGAAATGGCAAGACCGAGATAATTTTTCCAGGTCAGTTTTTCTTTGAAAAGAAGCCAACCGATGAGGGCGGTGAGACAGACAACACCAATGTTGTAAACGGGGAATAAAACCACATTGTCAAAAAAGCGCATAGCGTGAAATACACAGTATGTGGAGAAAAAGTTGATGACGCCCAGCGCGATACCCCCAACTAAATTCTTATTTTGCCATTTGGTTTTTCCACGGATGAGGTCAGATGCCACCAGGATAATGCCGAACAGCATGGCGATCATGTAGATAAATGCGATCATGAATCCCATATTGTTGCCAGTGTTGTGTTGCTGGTTGAGTTTCATCAGAATGTCACCGATGCCGGTGCCAAAGAAAATCAATAAGGGAAGTAATAGCTTGGTTCTCTGTGCGTTGTCAGTTGTTTTGCTGTTTCCTCCCAATACTAAAACCAACGCGATTAAGGCCAAAAAGATGCCCGTTGCGACTTTCATGTTCAGATGTTCATGAAAGATGAGCACGCCGGCCAAGGTGGGAAGTACCACTGACAACTTGCTGGAGAGTGAAGTGATGGTGACACCCGATGATTGGGCTGAGGCCGTCATCAGCAGATAGGTGAAGATGAACCAGAAACCGGTCAACAAAGCCAGACCAAACCATGGTTCATGGACCAATTGGGGAATGGTGTCGTATTTGCCACATATCAGGAATCCGGTGACGGTGGCGAAGACATAGTTCCACATCAGGGCCTGGTGATTGTCCAATTCGAAGCGTTTGAAAAAACGCATGATGACAAAAACACCGGAAGAAAATATTATGGCTAAAACAAGCTAAATCATAAGGGCGAGATAGTCTTCTATAAAAAGTCGTTGCCAACGAATTTAAACAACACTAACGCAACGGGGCCCGATAGAACTCCCAGGTGTCGGAATGGCCATCGCGGTAAATGAAACTCCATTGCAACTTGTCAGCTGTCAGTGCGTCCAAGTGAAATTTGTATTTGTAGTCGATGCTGCCGCCTATGACATCCATGATCTTTTGTGCCAGGGCGGGCTCTTTATCGCCACCTTCCATTACCTCCATACGGAAATTTTCTTTTATGCCCGAGAAGAAGAAATCCTCCCCTTCAAGTTTCCAGCGACTGGGACTGACATAGTTAAACACATAGGTTATCTTGTTGCCATCTGATAGCGTAACCTCATACACCTGCTGGGCGGAATCAAGGGCGGTGCCGTCGGGGTAAAAGTCCATCGTGCCTGTCTCATGCACATCAAAGTGATTCCCATCCAAATCATACTCAAAGGCATGTTTGTAAATGTAGTGGCCTTCCACTTGTGGGGAAGCGTGTTTTTCCACAAAATCTCTTATTATTTTGAAAATCGGCTCGTAACTGTCGAATATGGCATTTTCGTATGTGTCAAAGACAGTATGGTAATACTTGAACGCATCACCTTCCTCATTCTCGAAAAAGATGCAAGGCACATGCCGTTGGGCGAAAGGGTAGTGGTCGCTGTTGCCGGCCAACTCGCCTCTGTTCAAGGACTTGAAGTAGTGTTTTTCGTTGTTGATTTGCTCGAATAGGGCAAAACCGCTCATGCCCTCGTCGCTTACCTCGCAGTACTGTACTGGGTTGTTGTCTCCGATCATGTCAATGTTGAACAAATACTTGATTTGCGTTAGCGGTACGACAGGATTATGCTCCACATAGTATTCCGAACCGCGCAGATTGGCGTCTTCTCCGGAGAAAGCGATGAAGTACATGTCGTACTCGGGGCGGTTCTGGGCGTAATATTTGGCAAATGTCACGATGGCCGCCGTGCCCGAAGCGTTGTCGTTGGCACCGGCGTAATAGACCTTCTTGCCAAGGTTGCCCAGATGGTCGTAGTGTGCCGTGAAGACATAGCAGCTGTCGTGCCGTTTGCCCTCCACCTTGGCGATGACATTGAAAAGCTCGTAATCCTTCAGGAACTTGTTCTCAATGTTGACGGTGATACTTTTGGCATCCTTCGGGAAGTCGGAGGTGGCCCAGATGACAGGTTTGCCCATGATTTTCTCTCCGTATGCCTTGTAAAACTTCAACAGCGGTTCCCATGTCTGTATCATTCCCGCGTTTGTGCATCCCTCCTTGCCCCAAATTTTCTGGAAATCTTTGTGGTGCTTGTATGAAAACCAGAAATCGCAGACTACAAAGCAGTCTTTGTATTCGGGTTTGGCCAAATCTTCGAACATCTTTTCGGCGTTGTAGTTGGCCGTGTCCACATAGTAGAGATTGTAAGTGCCGCGCACGCCGGGCGAGTACTCGCGCATGGAGAAATCCACGCCCGCTGTTAGTTTTTTGCCATCAACCGACATTTCCATCTTGCCGGGAAAAGTGTTGATGTCGATGGTGAATTCCTGTCGCCAAAGCTCATCAGCACCTGCAGTTGCAAATTCCCACAACAGGTATTTTCCCGCCTCGTTGGCACCATCGTATGCATAGCCGCGGCCCTGGTATTTGGAGGAACTCAACTCCTTGACAATCTGTTTGTAATGGTCTATGTCCTGCGCATAGAGCGACAAAGAGGCGGTGAATAGCAGCAAAAACAAAGTTTTCTTCATGTTGCTTGTGTTTTCAATTAGAGATTGTTTCGTTGGATGATGGCCAGGTGGCGGATGCCGGTGATTTCAGGATGGCTATAATTTTACCACAGGCCAGCCGTAGTCCTGGTAATAATGGATGTCGAGATTGTGGCGTTTGAGGTATTCGCGCAGTTGTTCCTGGCGGACGGCCTCGCGGACATTATCGTTGGAGTGCATGTTCTGATAGATGTCGTAATGCTCCCCGAAGATGCGTTTGGCGCTTGCATCGTTGCCGGCACCGTCAACGGTCTGCTCGAAACCGGTTACAGTTACTTTGCCGTCCTTTTTGCTTAAGGTCATCACTCCTGAGTGGTTGCCACCCGAAACCGTCTTGAGCGTGTCGCCGGAGCGATTGTACCACATCACCCAGAAATCGCCCCATACGCAGGAGTCGGTTTCGTGTACCATCATCAGTGTGGGCACGCACAACTCGCCTTTCTGATAATGCTCGCCGATTTCCTTGACCAGGTATTCGCTGATGGCCTGGCGCACCACTTGCTCCTGTTTGTTGATGGCAATATGGTAGATGCAGTCGGCTTTATGCCCGTCAAAATCAGACATGAGCCATTGACCATTTACCTTTTCCATATAGAGTTGATGCTCTTCGATGTCGCTATTCTTATCAAAAGAGCCGTCCTCCCATTTCTGTCGAACTTTGATGGTGGCCACCGCATGGGTCGGGTCGATGAGTTCCACATTCGAGACCTCATAATCAGCGATAGTGCCGCCATTCCCAGTTACGAAATAGTAAAGCCACTCGTGGTCCATGGCTTCGTGCTCGGGAAGATGATGGAACATGGTGTCGAGCACGGCGTAAAAATCGTCCGTCATGTATGCTTTCGATTTTTCCAACAGCTGATGATCTGGGATGTACTGACATAGTTCGAAAGCGCGTTTCTGCAATTTCTTTTCAGAATTGCCGCATCCTGCCATCAGCAAGGCGGCGCACAGGATAAGAATAGTTCTTTTCATAATTCTGCTGTTTTTAGTGTTGTGATGGATAGATATCTTTATTTATTATCTGCTTTTTAGCTGTTTAGGTAGTGTTGTTTAGTTAAACAGCCCATTGAGATGGAAATGGTATATTGCTGTGCATTAGCGCCTTGAAAAACGCCTTGTCCTGTCGGAGCAGAAGCTGAGGATGGCCATGAGCAGGGCGGCGATGCTGACGGCTTGCAAGCGGTAGGTGAACCAGGCGTGCAGGTAACTGTGGTTGGCGACCAGCAAGTACCAGACATAGGGCAGAAGGGCGGTCATCAGCAGGAGCAGCGCTTTGGTGCCCCCTTGCGCGCGGAAGCGCAGCACCATGAGGATGCATAGCAAAATGAGAACTGTCAGCAGCATCGACAGAGGCAGCATGCTGAAATTTTGGGTGACGGCGTCCCAACGGGTGAAATCGCTGGAGGTCATGCGGTACGCCACTTGGTCGGCGGCATCCTGAAGCACGTTGGTTTTCAGAATCCAACTGCCCAGTGCCCATTTGGAGGCGAAGGTGAGGCCGTATCCGGTGCCCCAAAGCGCACCCCATCCCGTGATTTGCAACAAGCTGTCTTTCAGATTTATAGTGGATGACCTTTGCAGGGATATCCAAACCGCCAGCGGCCATCCGAAGGTGAGAAGGGGTGTGGTGAGCAGGTCAAAATAGCAGGTGAGGCAACCGATTACGAAGAGGAGCATGGCGATGTATGCCGGATTGTCATCATGGGGGATGATCAGGATGGAGCAGATGAGGGCCAGGGCGAGTACGGGGAAGAACTGCATGGAAAACTGCATCACAAACCCATAGACGAGGAGCCAGCTGAGCACAAAGGCAAGCGTGTTCCAGATGCCGGCGCGGGGATAGTAACAGATGACAAAGAAAATCAGCAGCAGCGTGCTCACCGCGAACATCAGCCATTGCAGGTTGGAGTAACTCATGAACGACAGCAGGAAACGGAACAGGAAGGTGTTGCCGTGCCAGTATCGGGGGTATGTGATGGGGAGGATATCCGGCTCGTAGCGTGTGGTTTTGAGCAAGGCGCCCGTGACATCAAAGGGGTTATCGGTACATCCTCTCACGGCGCTCATGGCTGATTCCAAGGGGTGGCTGCGGTCTATGCAGAATATCTGGTTAAGGATGATGGCGTCCGTGAAATTGTCTTGCCGGCACGCCACCTTATCAATCATAGCGTTTGGGTAAATCCCGTTTTTGTGGAGTGTGAGGGCGGCTTGGCTGACATGTTTCTGGATGGCGCGGTCGGGCATCCAGCACGAAAGCGTGGCGAACAGCATAAAACTGGCTATCAGCACTACGAAGACCGCAACAAACCGGAACCAACGTTTTTTCATGACTGTTTGAAATTAATGACTTTCAGTTCGTAATTTTTACGGTCTTTCTTGATGATGACATCCAGGATAAGGCCGGTGAAGAATGACATGATGCCAGTGATGGCCAGGAATCCGGCGCAGAACAGGGTGGGGAAGCGAGGCACCAGTCCGGTTTTGAAGAATTCGACCAGAATTGGGATGAACAGGAGGATGGCGATGAGCAGGAGGACGATGGCGAGTATGCCGAAAAACAGCATCGGTCGGTATTCTTTGAAAAGTGAGAAGATGGTTTTCAGGATTTTGAAGCCGTCTTTGTAGGTGTTCAGTTTTGACTCGCCCTCTTGGCGGTCGGCATATTGGGAGGGAATGGCCTTGACGGTGAACCGTTTGTCAAGGGCATGGATGGTCATTTCGGTCTCGATTTCGAAGTTCTGGGTCATGACGGGGAAGAGTTTCACGAAGGGGCGGCTGAAGGCCCTGTAACCGGTCATGATGTCGCGGATGTCGTTGTTCCAGAAGCGGTTGATGAGGTTGCGCACCAGTTTGTTGCCCATATTGTGGAAGGGGCGTTTGTTCTCTTGGAAGTAGGTGGTGGAGAGGCGGTCGCCGATAGCCATATCGACCTGTTCTTCCAGCACGGCGCGGGCGAGGGCGGGTGCGTCGGCGGGGTTGTAGGTGCCGTCGCCGTCCACCATGATGTAGCAGTCAGCCTCTATTTCGCGGAACATGCGCCGTACCACGTTGCCCTTGCCTTGCAGGGGTTCGCGGCGCACGACGGCCCCGGCTCCGGCGGCCAGTTCCGCGGTGCGGTCGGTGGAGTTGTTGTCATAAACAAAGACGGTGGCCTCCGGTAGCGCCTCCTTGAAGTCGCGCACCACTTGAGCGATAGCGTATTCCTCGTTGTAGCAAGGGATTAGGACGGCGATGCGCGCTTGTTTGTCGATAGTGTCTATATTCATGGCGTAGATGCTTTAAAACGGCACAAAAATACATATTTTTATTAGAAATAATGCGAAAATGCTATTTTTGCAGGGTTAAAATAAAATGAAGATTATGAAAAAGTTATGCATGACACTTTGGGTGTCTCTGGTGGTATTTATTGCCGGAATGAATTTATATGCTCAAGATGGGAAAGGAGGTCGTCCGATTCAGGAATCTGATTTTGAGGAATTTGACTATGCCAAGACGACGAATCTCAATCCGTTTGATTGGTTCAAGGGTGCGGGTCTTTTGTTGGCCAGTGGTGATAAGGAGCATCATAATGCCATGACCATAGGATGGGGTGCGTTGGGAAATGTGTGGGGGTATAATGTGAACACCATCACCGTTTATGTGGCCCCGGCCCGATACACTTACAAGTTTATGGAGAAGTATAAGTATTTCACTGTCATGGTATTTGATGACGATCAGAAGGAAGTGCTCAATTACATGGGCACGCACAGCGGTCGTGATGGTGACAAGGGTGAGGCCTTGGGTTTGCACATCGCCTATACGGAGAATGGCGCACCCTATTATTTGGAGGCCCGCGAGGTTTATGAGTGTGAGGTCATTTACCGTGCCCCGTTCGACCCGTCCGGTTTTGAGGAGATCCCGCGCAAGCGTTACGAGAACTTCCCCGCCGGCATCCATCACATGTATATAGGCAAGATTTTGAGCGCGCGGAGGAGGTAATCCAACACCTTACGAACAGCTGAGATAATACCCAATAAACAATGGACGACAACAGCAAAATTATGGAGCTGGCTTACGAGGCCGGGGCAATCCTGTTGGAAAACGGGGCGGAAATTTCGCGCGTGGACGAGACTATGCGGCGCATCGCCGGCCACTACGGTGTGGACGACGAGAGTTTCTTCGTGCTCAGCAACGGCATCATGGCCACGGCAAAAGGGTTCGCCCGCAGTAGATTCATCCCCATCAAAGGTGCGAGTCTCGACAAGGTGGTGGCGGTGAACCAGCTCTCCCGAGAGGTTTTCGAGGGCAAGTGCGACCTTGAGCGGCTGGAATCGCGGCTGAAGGCCATCCGCGACTTGCGGCCGAAGCCCGTGTGGGAGCAAATTACGGCCTCGGCATTCGGTAGTGCGGCTTTCTGCATCATCTTCGGCGGCGGCTTTGCCGACAGCATAGCGGCGTTCGTGGCCGGTTTGCTGCTCTGGGTTTATATGCTGTTCGTCGGTTACCGGCATCTCTCACGCATCGCTGGCAACATCACGGGCGGCCTGTTGGCCACCGCACTCTGCGGGGTGATGTACCAGCTGGGACTGGGCACACACCTCAGCAATATGATCATCGGCGCCATCATCCCGCTGATCCCAGGGGTGCCCTTCACCAATGGCATCCGCGACCTGGCACACGAGGATTACATCGCCGGCGTCACACGACTGCTCGATGCCATGCTGGTCTTCTTCTGCATAGCGTTAGGCGTCGCCTTGGCTTTCATCTTGGATGCGGCGATATATGGACAAATGCAAGTGTTGGAAGGACTTACGGCCGCGCCAGAAACGGCCGGGATGTTTGTGCAATTGGTGTCAGCCTTTGTCGGCACGATGGCCTTCGCCGTGCTCTTTGGCGTGCCCCGCAAGTACTATCTGGATAGCGGCTTCTGCGGTATGGTGGGCTGGCTGCTCTACCTGCTGTTGGTGCGCTATACGGGCTTGTCGGTGCCGATAGTCGTCTTCTTCGCCACCGCGCTGGTCGCCTTCACGGCGATGGTACAGGCTATCGTGCGCAAGTGCCCGATCACGGTCTATCTGATCTGCGGCATCTTCCCGTTGGTGCCGGGCGCTGGCATCTTCTGGACCACTTACAATGTTGTCTCCGAGCAATTTGGCGCCGCCCTGCACACGGGTGTCACCGCCCTGAAGGTCACCGTCGCCATCGCCTTCGGCATCATACTGGTAGCGGAGCTGAACGGGAAGAACCGGATTGGGAAGTGGCTGGCAAAAAGGAGGAAATGATGGAAAAAGTGTTGATTGTTTGCAAACCAAGTGGGAAGGATGCCTTCTGATCCGTAATGTATTTTTTAGGGTTGGTGGCAGGAAGCATCTATTTGGTAATCAAAGGTTTCAGCAATCCTTGCCAATGGTTGTGGCTTTTGCTTACCCTCCCTGCGTCTGCCCTCTTCTTTTTTTAGTCCGATATGAATTTTTCGGAGAAGAGCGGATTGGAATAGATGGGGACGACTTGGTTATTAAACATGCCAATGGGTTGCCTTTTGGGAGAGGCAGGTGGATTCCTCTTTCGGAAATCAAAGAGATAGGGATTCCTAAGAAAAGCAAATTGGATGAGTTTTTTGAGATTCTCGACGAGTTGAACATGTATCCGGTTGACGAATCCTCCATAGAAATTGTTACCAGCAAAGGGAAGACATATCGTTTCGGCGACAATCTCAGTCCTCAGGATGTGGAGTACTTCACTTGTGAACTGATAGAGGAAATCTCGAAATTGAAGAATTGAAAAGTTCACCTCACGGGCCGGTTGTTTTGGGGTGCCTTGCTTCGGGTTGCCACTTTCTTCGTAGGGTGCGGGGAAGTGTGGGGATGGGGAAGATGAAATAGGTATTAAACCAACAATAAAATGGTGAAAACATTTTTTGAAGTGAGTGCATTATTCCACAAAAAATTGCGTATCTTTGCCGCTAAATAGACAAATTACAATTTGGTTGTAAATGGCGGCAAACCAGGAAGATAAGAAAAAACATGACAATCCTACTGTGATAGACCTTTTCGCGGGAGCGGGAGAGCTGTCGGACGATGCCGTACAATCTAGTTTGGATATCCAAAACGCTTCTGTTGATTTTGATGACATTCCTGTTAATCCCGATTGGGCGTTTGACAGCATTCGTTCAACTGAACAATTGACCCATGGATACCACCGATACCCTGCAAAGTTTTTACCCAATGTGGTGAAAAAAATCATCGAAGATCATTCTCCTGCCAACTGTAATGTCATTGCAGATCTATTTGCTGGATGTGGGACGACATTAGTTGAAGCCAAAGTGCATGGGAAACGTTCAATCGGAACGGACATCAATCCTGTAGCTCAACTCATCACTCGAGTCAAAACGACTCCGATAATCCCCGAAACACTTCGGCTAACATACGAAAATTTGATTGCGCAGTTTGATGAATTTAATGAGGCAAATTATTCAGACATACAAAAGCACGAGAGACTTGACTATTGGTTTATGCTTCAAGAAAAGTCTAAAATCGCTTTCCTCTATGAAAAAGTTCTCGAATTGAAAGCCGACGACACCACAAAAGAGTTCTTTTCTGTATGTATCTCTCATATCTTGAAGAATTGTTCCCGTTGGCTTCAATCCAGCACAAAACCCCAAGTGGATCCTAACAAAAACATCCCAGATCCGTTTGACGAGTTCAAACGTCATTGCCAGAAAATGATGAAAAGCAATGAGGAGTTTTACAATGAGCTAAACAAAAGGGGTTATTTGGATGTGCCTTGCGATATTCTTTTGAGGGATGCCCGTCAAACAAAACTCAAGTCTGAATCCGTTGACATGATTATCACATCACCACCATACGTGACCTCATACGAATATGCGGACATTCACCAATTAACAGCCTATTGGATGGAGTATGTTTCCAGCATGTCTGAATTCAGAAAGCAATTCATCGGGACATCCTATTCGGGGAATACCTCTATGGAGGTGAGAGGCAGTAAGCAAGCACAGGACATTGTACATGCTTTGGCCAAAAAAAGTAAGCATATTGCCCAAGATGTTGCACAGTATTTCAACGATATGCAAGATGTTGCAACAGAAATGGCCCGTATTCTTGTTCCTGACGGACACGCTTGCATTGTGATTGGGAATACCAAGATTAAAGATGTCGATATCAAATCCGCCGAGGTTTTCTACGAATTTCTAAAAAAAGCAGGATTACACAGAATAGAAGTAATCAAGAGAAGCATTCCCCACAAATTAATGCCGACACTACGGGATAAAAAAACAGGCCGTTTTACAACTTTGGACAATAAAGATTGTAAACGTGTATACCCTAACGAGTATATAATAATTATGCAAAAATAATTTTAACATGGCTGTAATATCTTCAGGTAGTATGCCTTTTAAGCCTTATGCAAGGTTAATGAATATCATAGGCGATCAATTAATTACAGATAAAATAGTTGCTGTAATAGAAATCCTAAAAAATTGTTATGATGCAGACTCTCCTTCTGCTGAAGTGAGATTCTGCAATATATGTAACTATGATTTTAATGATTTGCCTATAGAAGAACAAGCATACATTGAAATCAGAGACAGAGGTTGTGGTATGACATTGGATACTGTCCAAAATGTATGGCTACGTCCTGCAACTCCTGACAAATTAGATCAAAAAAGAGATAAAAAAACTACACCTAAGGGTCGTATTATACAAGGCGAAAAGGGTATAGGTCGTTTTGCTATTCATAAATTGGGAGAGAAAATAGAATTATATACAAAAGCAGAGGGTAATAATGAAATCCAATTGGAAATGGATTTTTCAGAGTTCGATCCCGACCATGCAAATTTATTTAACCAATCCTCAACTCATAAATTACTAGAGGAGGTTAACAACAAATGGTTTGTAAATGAGCCATCAAAAGAAATAACCTACTCGTCTGGAACTGTTATTAGGATTTACGCTTTGCGAGAACAGTGGAGTAATAAAGATTTTAGAGATTTATATAAAAATATTCAGAGACTTATTCCCCCATACGACAAAAATGCTGCTCAATTAGGCATAGATTACAAGCAAGATTTTAATATAAAGATGTATGTCGATGATGTAGAGTTTGTCTCAGAAGAAGCAATAACTTTCTCTGATATCATTGAAAGAGCTCAATATAAAATGCTGGGCACTGTCAATGAGAATGGCATATTGACTTTTACATACCGATCGGACAGACCCTGCCGCTCTTTGTCCAGCACAGTTTCTCTTATTGATAAAGCGGAATTGTCATCCAAAAACTATAGTCTCGTTGGATCAAAGCGATTCACAGAAGAATTCACTAACCGCAAGCCTCTCTGTGGTCCTTTCGCTTTTACTTTTTACGCATTTGACCTAACTAGTAAGGACAAAGTTTCATTAACTACGGAAATTAAGCGATTTATCAAAGATAACTTTGTTTATGTTCTTCGAGATGGAGTTAGAGTTTACCCCTATGGAGAAAAGGGCATTGATTGGTTGAATCTCGACAAATTACGCTCGACATATAGAGCAGGACAATTTATTAGTTATAATGATTTAACTGGCTTCATATACATAAGTCAAGAAAATAATCCACGGCTAAAAGATGCCTCAAACAGACAAGGTATCGTTAATACTACTGGAGCATATGATGATTTCACAAGTCTAATTACTGCTGTGACAGAAATCTTCAATATAGAAATGAAGATTGACAAAAACAAAGCAGAAATGCAGCAGAAGAAAATGCTCCAGCAAACACAAAGTGCATTATCTGTAGCTTTTGAGAAACTGAAAAAAAGTTTATTGGAAATTGATAATAGTAAAGTACTATCTGATGCCAATAAATTCATTGATGTATACCAAGAGCATTTATCCGTAATTGAGGACAGGATGAGGACTGTAGAAGATTTGGCAGGTTTGGGAATGACAGTGGAGAAATCTTCACATGAGACATTGAGACTAATCTCTTTGATGAGAATTAACATTAAAGAGTGTATCGCAAAAATTAAAAATAATACCTATCAACAAGATGAAATCATCGTATTCTTACAAGAATTAGATGACAATCTTGAACTGATATTTGATGATATGCAAATGATCCAACCTTTATTCAAAATACAACGCAAAGCAATTAAAGATATCTCTATTTTGGATAGTATCAAAAAAGTAACTCAATATTTCCGTTATGAGATAAACAACAAGATAAACACCAATATTAATGAGTTGAAAGCTGACTTCACGATCAATACAAATGCCGGTATAATTTTACAAGTTATAATTAATCTTGTAGATAATGCAATATATTGGCTAAATCAATCAAAGGAAACAGATAAAAAACTTTATTTTTCTATTAATGAGACAGAACGTACGCTTATCATTGCAGATAATGGGAACGGCATACGAGAGGATGTGATACCCATGATTTTTAATGAGTTTTTCTCCATGAAATCTAACGGCAGAGGACTTGGTTTGTATATTGTACAAGAATTATTAATGAGAATCAATTCAGAGATCTATGTCCTAAAAGACGAAAGAGATAAAATCCTTTCTGGTGCCAATTTTATTATCAAATTTAGCAAAGAGGAGAAATAAATATGGAAGGTGTTATTTTATTTGCAGATAATAATGTTTTCATTCAAAATAGTTTTGAAAATAAGTTATTTACAAAACTATCCCAAGAACAAGCGTTAACAGTATTGCCTATATGCTCATTGTCTGATTTAGAAGCAACGATTAAAACAGCATCTACGTATAAAGCTCTTATCCTAGATTGGAATTTTAACAATCAACCTCAACAAGAAGATGAAGATTTTGAGGATTTGGATTTAGTTCCTCAAACTCCAGAAAATATACTTGATGCATTGGATATATACTCCTTAATCTACGTGTATTCTCAGAACCAAATACCACAAGATATTCAAGATAGATATAAAGAGCGGTTTCCTAATAAAATACAATTTAATATCAAGAATTCTGCTAATATAGATCAAGAGTGTGCTCATATCCAACAAGACTTACAGCAATTTTCAAGGACACATCCTCATATGGACATTCCATATTTATGGAGTCAGTCTATTAATCAGTCTGTGCAAAAGATATTCCGCGAATTAGAGTCTGCTAATTCTTTCTGGATTAAAGAAGTTAAAGATACCGCCACTAATGATGGAGGAGAGCCTATTACGGAAATAATAGATTTGTTTAATAACTTATTGAGTGAAGAACTCGTTCAAAATGAAAGTCTTAGGACATCGCTCGATAATATTAATGGAGATAGTGGTAATGAGGTGCCAGAAAACACAGCCAAACTTTATAGAAGGATTTATTATTCCGTGATAACTGACAAATCTCCCTTAATGACAGGAGATATTTTTAGATTTAACGATGACACTTATGGCATCATCATAACCCCCGAATGTGATTTGGCCAATCCAGAGAAAGAAAATGAAAAAGAGTATTACGATTTTCTTATTATCAGCAAGTCAGATTCGAAAAAATATCAAGAAAAGAAACAAAAAGATTTTCAAAAAGTTAACAACAAGAAATCCGTTAAGGAAATCTTTAACAATGGTGTACTAAGCAGGCATGTATTAATATCTTTTCCTTTTGAAGAAAAGGAATATAATCAAATTGGTGTGATTGAGTTTAATACAGCTTTCAGGACTTTGCCAAAAAATTATAGTGAACAGAATCATATAATAGAACTTAGAATAAACTACAAATTGAACACTCCTTATATTCATCAACTAAGGCAGCGCTTTGTTTCTTATTTTGGGAAATATGGTGTCCCTGCCATTCCAGAGAGTTTGAGAGATTATAATTTGAAAGTATAATAGTAAAGTATGAAAACTTTTGATATACAAACGATGCAAGATGTTGAGCAATTCTTGCGATATGTGATAGAGCCGAACGGCTTGGCTCTTGGGATGGGATTTCATCCAGACGATGACTTTTCCGATTACATGAAAGAGAATGGAGAAAAAGTGTTCTCCAACAACGAAGCAAAGGCTCTCAATGAAATGACAAACAAATGCTTTGCCATTTGCGAAAAACAAAATGCAGATATATGCGCGTTTGCATTGAATATTTTATCAATGGGCTAAAAAATGACAGGTAAAAAGAAATACACATTCATTGACTTGTTCGCAGGATGTGGAGGGCTCTCGGAAGGGTTCCTTCAAACAGGTCGATTTAGTGCTCTTGCCCATGTTGAATGGGAAAAGCCTATGGTTGACACACTAAGAAATCGCTTGGCGTACAAATGGTGTGAATCGGAATCAGAGTCTAGAAAAAGAGTGATTCTCTTTGACATTCAAAAGACTGTAGAGCTTATTAGCGGAAACTGGTCCGAAGAATCAATAGCCAAATATGGAAAAGATAATTCTGATGATGTAATAAAATCAGGGTTAAAGGGAATAGTTGGGAAAAAACATGTGGATTTAATTATAGGCGGTCCTCCTTGCCAAGCGTATTCGATTCATGGCAGAGCAACAGATAAAGATTCCATGAACAATGACTATAGAAACTATTTGTTTGAAAGCTTCTGC
>R22__coassemble_913_pt1 | contig 16566 bp, 15 predicted proteins | sample R22__metabat2_high_PE_025 | metagenome-assembled genome bin R22 | reverse complement strand
AAACAGTGCGCTCCTTGTGGGCAACCATGAACCAATGGGTATATGCCGGCTTTGACGCCACTTACGACCGTCTGGGTATCCATTTTGACAAAACTTATTATGAGTCAAACACTTATTTGCTCGGAAAATCGCTGGTACAAGAAGGGTTGGACAAAGGCGTGTTTTATCGTCACGAAGACGGATCCGTGCGTGTGAATTTGACCGACGAGGGTTTGGACGAGAAGGTTTTGCTGCGAAAAGACGGCACTTCCGTATATATGACACAGGATTTGGGCACCGCCCAGTTGCGGTATGAAGAGTTCAAACCGCAAAAGATGATTTATGTGGTCGGTAATGAGCAAAACTACCATTTTGATGTGCTGAAGCTGGTATTGGGCAAGAAATTGGAGAAGGAATTCGGCAACAGCATTTACCATCTTTCCTTCGGTATGGTGGAGTTGCCCAGCGGCAAGATGAATCCAGGGGAGGCACTGTGGTGGACGCCGACGATTTGATGGACGACATGTTCCAAGAGGCCAAGAGCGGCACGGAAGCGTTGGGCAAATTTGACTTCCCTGCTGACGAAGCGAATGCCTTGTACGAAATGATCGGACTCGGGGCGCTCAAATATTTCATCCTGAAGGTGGATCCCACCAAGAACATCCTGTTCAATCCGGCCGAATCCATTGATTTCAACGGCAACACGGCCCCGTTCATCCAATACACCCACGCGCGCATCCAATCGCTGCTGCGCAAAGCGACGGAGCAGGGCATCCAGATCACGGACACCCTACCCACTGACACAGTCATGGAGAATGAGGAAAAGCAGATTATCAAAGTGTTGTACAAATACCCACAAGTGGTCTTGTCAGCGGGCGACAACTACAGTCCGGCTTTAATCGCCAACTACATCTACGATTTAGCCAAGCAGTTCAACCATTTCTATCAGGAGACCCCCATCTTCAGGGAAGCGGACACCGGCAAACGGTTATTCCGACTGCAGATATCCAAATGGGTGGCCACAACGATACGGAATGGCATGAAGTTGCTGGGAATTGATGTTCCGGACAAGATGTAAGACAGCAAGGAACTTCTCGTTTGGAGACAGGTTAAGCCGTTATCTGCTTAGGGATTAACGCTGCACAACGATTGATAATGTCGTTCGCCGTCTCAAAACCGGTGGAACAGACTTTTTTGTTTTTTATTCCATCATAGCCCATAGACAAATGCATAATGTCGTAGCCGGTCACAACAAACGCCAATAGTTTCTTGTCGCGTTGGGCGGCCACTTCCTTGTATTTGTCAATTGAGGGGCGACCTTTGCTTTTACGAATGCCAAACAATGCGTCTAATGCGACAAGACAACCGTTCCACAAGGTGTTTCCAGCCATCTTGACATATTTTCCGTCGGTGTAGATTTTCAATTCGGGGTCATAATTGGCTTTCTTAATGACCTCCTCCGCATTAGCCACATATCTGCGGGCTTCTTCAATGGGATCTTTCTTTTCAATGGGTATAAAAATGAATTATTTTGTTTAAAAAATACGATTGCAAAAGTACACTTTTTTTTTCTAAGCAACGGCAATAAAAAAGCGCCCCGAAAGAGGCGCTTTTTTCTCATCATTTCGCGATAGGATTATTCTTCTTTCTTGCTGCATTTTTCGCAGGAGAAGCATTTCCAAACGAGTGCGGAGAGAGCGGCACCTACGAGCGGAGCGCAGATGAACACCCAGAGGTCGCACAGGGCCTGGCCACCAGCGAATATAGCCGGTCCGATGGAACGAGCGGGGTTCACGGAAGTGCCCGTCAGGTTGATGCACACGAGGTGGATCAGGATGAGGGACATACCGATAGCGAGACCTGCGAAATTGCCGGCACCCACTTTCTCGTCGGTAGTGCCAAGCACCACGAGCACGAAGAGGAATGTGGCGATAACTTCCACGAGGAATGCGCCGCCAGGACCGCCAGCGTTAGCCACGCCATTGCAGCCGAGACCTGTCATGCCTTCAGCGATACCGCAAGCGGACGGAGTCACCACATTGACGAGCAGCAACAGGCAAGCGCCAGCGATGATACCGCCAACGAGCTGACCACACCAGTATCCGATAGCGTCTTTCCAGCTCATACGGCCGGAGAGCGCAACGCCAAGGGTAATGGCCGGGTTGATATGGCATCCGGAGATACCGCCAATGGTGTAAGCCATAGCCACCACGGAGAGACCGAAGGCGATAGCTGTACCTACCACGCCAGCAGGCGTAGCGCAACCGAGGAACATGGCTGTTCCGCAGCCCAAGAATGTAAGAACAAAGGTTCCTACCATTTCAGCGAAATACTTTTTCATAAGCGTTAAAATTTAAGGGTTAATAAAATGTGAATTCCTAAATTTTCATCTTATTTCCCTTTGTTTCAATAAATTACAAAGGGAAAAACCACCCGCATATTCCTAATACGGTTGCAAATATATTAAATATCATTCAAAAAATAATATTTTTTAACACAAAAATTATGCACACCTGTTCATTATTTTCTATCGCTAAAACTGATAGAAATAACTGAACATCAGCACGGTGTTATATTGCAGTTTAACACCCCTATTGACCGCCCAATTGGGTTTGCGCACTCTTAAAATGGAATTGGAAAAGCGGAAACTGACGCCATGGTGTTCGTTGAACATATAGGAAAGACCCGCCAAAGCGGAGAGTTCAAACCGGCTGAACGGCGGTCTTCCCTGAATCTGCCCATACAAGTCGCGTTCACGCTGATACAGGTTCACGCCGAACATGGGACCGAGTTCGAATTCAAAATCGCTGTTCCCTCGAATGGTCAGACGGGCGAAGCGCCAGCGCAACAGCACAGGCACTTCCACATAACCCAGATTCAGCACATATTTTTGCGTGATATTGGCGGTTTGTTTAGGCGGAATATAGGTATGACTCCCTTTCATCGTGAAATTGATCTCCGCCTGCAGTTTCAGATTGCCCTTATCATTCAGGGGATAGTTGGCATACAAACCCGCATAGGCGCCCAGTTTGTGGAAACCGACCAGGTCATCGCCGGAAATTTGGGTGGCGGTGAAACCGGCTCGCACACCGCCCTTGAAATTGCTGGAAGTGGTGGAGCGCTGGGCAAATGCGCCGAGCGTTATTGCAAACAACAGAAACAGAACGACAAGAGATTTTTTCATAACTAATTAAGATTGATGTATTCGGGCACATTCAGCCAATGCTGATAACCATCACCCAACACTTGCACAGACTTGGCCCACATTTTCTCAGGTTCGGTATGGAACACCAGTTCCGGAGTCGGATTACCAATCACCCACATATTCCGGGCTATTTCGCCTTCCAATTGTCCAGGACTCCAACCCGCATAACCCATCAGGAAGCGATATTGTAGATTCGGTATTGCCCTGTGTTCAATCAGTGCCAACAGCACCTGGTCATATCCGACATAGATGCCCGGAGCCACTTGGGAGGAATCCTTGCAACTCTCGAACGAATGCAGCAGAAACAATGCGGTAGGCAGAACCGGGCCGCCCAGGTACATGGGCGCCTCCACGCGCAATCCGTCCACCAGCTGGCTGACGGGATATGGCAGACGATGGTTCAGGATAAGACCTGCCACATGCTCGTCCTCATAATCGGTAAGCAGCACCACAGAACGGTTGAAGAATGTGTCGTTATAATATGGCACCGAGATAAGAATCCTGCCGGGGGCAAGTTCAAATTCGGTTTGTTTCACAGACAGATTGTCCTTAAAAAAAGCCATGGCAGGATTATAATCGGTTAGACTTGTTCTATATGACTGTAAATCTTATCGATAGCATCGGGCTGGGCAAAGGTGCGCAACACTTCTCCCATGTGGGCACAGCGTTCGGGATCCTTCACCAAGTCCATAAGGGCGGGCATCAGTTCTGCCTTTGCCTGAGAGTCGGGAATCAACACGACAGCGCCTTTTGAGGAGAGTGCTTTGGCATTGTAGGTTTGATGGTCCTCGGCCGCATAGGGGAAAGGCACTAAGATGGTAGGCACTCCAACCACTGCGAGCTCGGCAATGGCCAATGCGCCAGCGCGCGACACGATTATGTCGGCCATACTGTAAGCATCGTTCATGTTGCGGATGAACGGCATGATGCGGATATGCTCATCCTGTTCGGCCAACAACTTGGAATCTATGTTTTTATAGTACAACTCACCCGTCTGCCACAAAAGTTGGATATCGGCATTGCGGAACTCGTCAAGATGTTCGGCCATCGTTTCATTTAATGTTCGGGCGCCCAAACTACCTCCGACCACCAAAACCGTTTTCTTTTCAGGGGAAAAACCGAAAAACTCGTACGCTTTAGGGTCTTTCCGTTTCAAATTCAGAATTTCCTCACGAATGGGGTTGCCTGTCAGCACAATCTTATCCGCAGGGAAGAATTTTTCCAGTCCCTCGTATGCCACACAAATACGCTTGGCTTTTGGGGCCAGCATCTTGTTGGTGACACCCGGATAGGAGTTCTGCTCCTGCAACAGAGTGGGCACGCCCAGTTGGTCGGCGGCCTTCAGGGCAGGACCGGAAGCGAATCCCCCTACTCCAATGGCGATATCGGGTTTGAAATTGCGGATAATTTTCCGGGCTTTCCTCATAGCGCCCATCAGGACAAAGGGAAGTTTCACATTTTTCCAGATGCCTTTGATGGAAAAATCGCGGCTGATGCCATAAATTTTCAACCCTTCTATCGGGAAACCGGCTTCTGGAACACGCTTCATTTCCATTTTGTCGCTGGCGCCGATGAAAAGGATGTCCGCATCCGGATTCTCCTTCTTTATTTTTTTTGCGATGGCCAAGGCCGGGAAAATATGGCCTCCAGTGCCGCCGCCGCTGATAAGATAACGCTGTTTCATAGTGTGGTTATATGGTTTGTAAGGTTTGTAAAGTTTCTAAAGTTAGCATTTTTCTGTTAATAGAAAACTCTTTATGTGCCTTCCACTCTTTTACTCTTTCTCTCATCCTCCAACTACCACAAACTGTATCGTGGCGCGGCTGGTTTGGCGAAGGATGGCTGTGCGACCCGCAAGCACCTTGTCGATAATCTGTTTGTTATAGTGACGAATGGTTATCAGTTGCACATCTTCATTGTATTTGACCTTGTACTTGTCGTGCAATGCCGCCACACATTGCGCCACGCGGTCGGGTTCGGCGTCCGTACATACGGAAAAGCTCAATGCCGAGTTCTGCATCATGTTAACCCGAATACGATATTTCGCGAAAACCGCAAACAATTCCGACAGATTCTCCACTGCAATAAAGGAGAAATCCCTCGGAAAAACGGTCAAAAGTGTTTGATGGTCCTTCACAATGATGGAGGGAATCTTGTTTCTTTCGGAGCAGGACTTAATGACACTCCCCTCCTCTTCCGGATGGAAGAAGGATTTCACATACAGTGGAATCTGCTTGTTTTGAAGCGGTTTCAAGGTTTTGGGGTGGATAATGGAGGCACCATAGTACGAAAGTTCCACGGCCTCCTCATAGGGAATCTCATCCAACTTTACCGCGTCGGGGAAGCGTTTCGGGTCCGCATTAAGCAGTCCGGGCACATCTTTCCAAATAGTCACACTTTCGGCATCAAGCGCATACGCCATGATAGCGGCCGAGTAGTCGGAGCCCTCTCGACCCAGTGTGGTGGTCAGATGTTCGGCCGTGCCACCTATAAAGCCCTGCGTAACAAACACTCTGTCTGAATGCCCACCAATGTTTTCACAAATCTGGTTCACCGTAATATCCCAGTCCACATGTCCTTCACGGTAGGTTGAATCGGTACGCACCAGACGGCGTGCATCAAGCCAGGTGTTAGGCAGTCCTGCAAGATTCAGATACATGGAGATAATGGTGGTGGACAACAATTCTCCGAAACTCACAATCTGATCGTAATCGAAATCGTAGTTGTTGGAGTGCTCTTCAGCCAATTTTGTCCTCAACTGATTAAAGAGTTCTCCGATCCGGTCAAGTATGGAACCAGGGTCGGGCACCAACCGTATGGCCACATCCTTATGTTGTTTCTCCAATTCAGAAACCAATGTCTCCACCTGGTCAGGATCGTGATAATAGGCATGAAGCACTTTTTCCAGGAAGTTGGTAGTCTTACCCATTGCGGAAATCACCACAACGAGATTGTCATCGGGATAACAGCGCAGAATAGCATGCAGATTTTCTATGGCTGCCGCGTCTTTCACTGACGCACCTCCGAATTTAAAAACCTTAAAACTCATCATTCTTCATTTTTAATCACATGCAACAATGTTCTTCCCACCACGCCGAGCGTGTTTTTGTCAATATGCTGGATATTGTCATTCATCGTATGCCAAACGGGGTCGAAACCGGTCCCGGAGTACATGTCGTAATGGATAATGTCTATCATCTTGAACGGCGCATACTTATTGACATAATAGTGGTCATCGGTGATAATGCCTCCGGGCTGGTTAATGAAGCAATCCCCGTATCCCAAATCGTAGGCATGCGCCCACACTTTGGCCACGACGGGTTGCGCGTCGCGCACGGAGAAACTCTCCTGATAGAAGCGGGCATTCGGCGAGCCCACCATATCGAGCAGGATGCCGTAGCGCGCCATATAGTCCGCTTTATGGAAATGTTGCGCCCAGTATTGGGAGCCGAGCCCCCACCATTCGCCTGGAGGTGCCTGCACACCCTCCTTCGGGCCGTAATCCTCCGCATCGAACAGGACTATATCCACCCCGATGGCAGGATTCAATTGGCGCAGCTGGCGAGCCACTTCCAACAGCACCCCCACGCCGGAGGCACCGTCATTGGCACCATCAATAGCCTTATCGTGGTTGGCAGGATTGGGATCGTGGTCAGCGAAGGGACGCGAATCCCAATGTGAGGCAAGCACCACGCGCTCCGATTTCTCAGGAGCATAGGAAGCGATGATGTTCTGCGCCTTCCAGGTTTTGCCGTCATAGGTGCGGGCATCAAAATCCTGCACAAATGCCGTATCACAAAACTCGCTCAATTTATTCACCAGATATTGAGCACATTGCGTATGGGCAGCACTTCCCAATGTGCGCGGTCCGAAATCCGTTTGCGCTTTCACAAAAGCGTATGCCGAATCAATGTCAAAAGCCGGCGGTGTCACCGTCGGCTTTTGTGCTGGAGTGTCTTTGGGTTTAGAGGGACAAGCGGTCATGAGCAAACCACACACCACAACCCATAGGATCTTACATATTTTAGAAGACATTTCAATCTGTTTAATATAATGATAATCTGTTTTTTACAGCACCAGTATCGAACCTTTGATTACCGGATAGGGTTTGCCGTTGTAGTCCACCATCTTCAGCGTATAGACATAGGTCTGGTTCGTGAAGTCGGGGTCCGGATAGTCCTCGCTGAACCGCGCGCCGCGCCACTTGAAGTTCACATCCGTGGTGTGGAACACCACCGTGCCGTTGCGGTTGAACACCGTGAACTCGATGGACTTCACCAGACTCTTCTGCGGGATCTCGAAGCAGTCGTTGATGTTGTCGTGGTTGGATGGTGTGATGGAGTTCGGCAGGTTCATGAAGGGCATACAGGCGGCGATCTTGTAAGTGGCGGATGCGGAGCACCCGGACTCACCGATGTTGGCCAGTACGGAGTAAACGCCGGCGGTCATGGCGGTGTAGTATGTGCCCGTGGCGGTCTCGTCGCCGTTCCAGTTCTGCACGTGGATGTCCTCCGGGGCAAATGCCTGGTTGGCGGCAGGCACCACCATGAGCATCGTGCGGAACGAGTCGCAGTAGTCGCCGATGTCCTGAATCTCCAGTTTGGGCTGCATGACTTCCAGGGTTACGGTCACCACGCTGTCGCAGTAGTTCCACGACTTGTCGCCGAAATCAGCGCCCACATGGCATTCGCGTCTGCCCGGCGAGTCCCATCGGTAATGGTCTCCATATTTCTCTCGGTTGTAGAAGTAGGGCAGCTGGTTCTGGCAGGCGAACACGGTGGTGTCCTTGGTCCCAACCCTAACGAAGTCGGGGTTCAGCCCGACGTTGAGCTCGATGCTGTCGATACACTTACACAGGGAGTCCTGCACCACAAGTTTGACCATGATGGAATCGGTGACGGGGTCAAAATTCTGAAGATTTATGTCGGCTGTGTTTGACACGTTGAAGACGGGGTCGTCCACATTCTCGCTGGCAGGGAGCGTCTGATAGACACCGGCGCTGTTCTTGTAATACCAATGCAAGTGATAACCACTCGTCTGGAAGGTGGTGTCATAACCATTTTCGTTGGCTTTCGGCGTAAGCACGCACACTTTTCCGGTGTTTTGGAGCTGAATCAGGTGAGAACAAGGGAAGTCCTCGTCGGTGACTTGGGAATAAGAGAAATCGGGCTGGATGTCGTACTTCTTGATATAGGCCTCATAGGTAAACGGAGCACCCGTGTAGGATTTCATCTCGCAGCGGTAATAGGGATAGATACGGGTCTGTGTGGGGTCGAGCACCAAATTGTAAGTTGTTCCCGTAACGCCCGGACGGTCATTCGGCTCTATGATATTGCTGGAGTGCGTAGGGTCGGTTCCGTAATGCCACTCGTAGGTATCCTCCAAAAAGCCCCATGGCACCGACATGGTGACGAGGTCGTCGCCGCAGGCGTCCACCGATATGTAGCCGGGAATCAGTTTGGCGGCGAACATGCCGTACGCCCAGTGATAATCGGGATCGCAAGCGCGGGCGCGAACTCTTAACTTCACTGCTCTGTTCTGATTGGCGTATGAAGAAAGGTCGAATGCCAGCGGTTTGTACTCAAACCAGTGCACATCCTCATAAGACAATCCGCTGGTTTGATTTTCAGGGCAAACACGGTATGGGAAAGTTGTAGGTGTGGATTCGGCGAATGCCCAATAATATAAGGTAATACCACTTCCATCCGGATCCGGGCAACTTGTGTTTTGACTTGAGTTAGTTCCACTAGGCACGGCAAGAAAACGGCTGTATGGCCACTGGTTATTGGTAGTTCCATTGCAGCGTTTGTAATATCCACTGGGAATCAAGCTGTTTGTTTGGGCGTCCAACACCTCAATATAAAATCTGGGATTTGAAGAGGCGCTATGCGAGGCATTCTCTTGAGAGAAGGAGAAATACACCAATAATGTACTGGAATCTTTTGGGGGGAAGAACCAGTATTCAATTTCTTGCGCTTGAGTACATTGACAAGAGTGGCAGCCATAACATCCAATACGAATAACCTTGTCCTGTGTGTGACCCGGCACGCCATCCCAAGAGGGCGGCAGGAAATTCTCATGAGTATATTGTGAACCATTCTGGTAGCAGCGGCATGGGTCGTTTCCTGAGGTGGTGATAATCGCGTGACTGGCCGTATTTCCCGAACCTGTTGTGCCTTGATGACTATTATAATCCGTATGGCTGTTGCCATAGGCGCATTTCACATACGTATGGTTCTGGTCGCCCAATGTCATGAAATCCAATGGCCGAGGTTGGCCGTTGGGCAGCACATCCGTTTCACGCCAAGGCGCATATTGGTACGACTGCGCTTTCATTTCCGTTGCAAGCGTCAACAACAAGCCGACCATACAGGCAAACGGCAAAAAGATATTGATTTTTTTCATGTTCAATAATTTAAAATAATAATCCTTGCTAGTTACATAATAATAACGAAATCGCTTCTTGTATGTTGCAAGTGTCTTTTATTTATTTTCAACTTTAAAGCTTAACCATTTTGGTGGTATATGTTCTGTCTTTCGATTCCGCACGCAGGACATAATTGCCGGCGGGGAGGTCGCCCACATACACATCCGAAGGGTTCTCATACGCCTCGAGTGTCTTCAGCACACGGCCATCCATTCCCATAATGGTAATCCGACTCAATGGCTCGTTATCCGACAGCGAAACCGCTACCCTATCCGTAGCGGGATTAGGGTACAAACGCACATGCTCGGTATCATAAAACTCCACCGAAACATGGTTGATGCTGTCCACATGAATCAGTCCAACCAGCGAGTCGCAGCAGTGAAAATCATTGTCCCACACTTTCAGCATCACATTGAAGAAACCCTGTTCTGTATAAACATGAATGGGGTTAATGGTGTTATCCCTGGGCGAGTTATCGCCGAAATCCCACTCCACATTCTGGAAATCAACGGAGTCCATGCTTACAGAATCAAGATCATGCAAGGTGTAATGCTCATAAATACCTTTATTCACGAACTGTACGGTATAGGCATTGTTCTCCACATCGCTTTGCACCTGTTCGTAGGTGAAACCGCTAATCAACCGGATATAATCATCCACATGGCATTGATATATGATGGGGACACCGGCTTGTGTTTTCACCTCACAACGGTAGTAGGGGTAAAGGGGACCATGGGTACGGCTGACATGCACCCTATGCAAACCGTCGTAATCGGTACGGGAGGCAGAAGCCGAATCGGTGCCAGCATACCAGATGTAGGAATTCTCGCTGAATCCATCCGGCACAGTCAGCACAATCTCATCATGGTGGCAATCGTCCACTTCAATATAGCCTGGCACCATTCTGGCGGCAAAATAACCGTATGCCCAATGGTAACTGGCTTGGCAAGCGTGCGCCTTCACGCGGAAAATCACTTTCTGGTGACGGCGGGCCTGTTCGGAAAGGTTGAAGGCGATTTGGGTATAGCGGAACCATTCGCTCTCCAACGAGCTGTGTTTCTCAGGCACATGATCGCCATATTGCGCAAATGGGCAATCGGAAATCTCAAAGGCCTTGTTCTCATCATTTGTGCCATAATAATCATATCCGACCGGGGTGGCCAGGCAATATGGGATATTGCACGATGAGTTGCTCGGGTTTATAGGCACATAGAGGAAACGGGAATAGGGCCAATAATAGGGATATTGGTCCATCGGCGCACCACTCAAATCCGGATAGTAACCCAAATCGAGCAGATTATGGGCGGAATCCATCACTTCCACCACAAAAAAGGGATTATAGTAGGTTTGGTGATTGGACTTTTCCGTCGCAAACGCCAACATCACCATCAGCACACTCTCCTCCGGATCGGGAATGAAGTAATACTCAATGGATTGGCTTTTGGTGCCTTGGTCAACCGGTCCGCCCAATTGGATTGCCGTGTCAATCTCGTCCCCGGCGGTGCTGGGTTCCAAGTCCCAACCGCCAACCGGGAGCACGGGCATCCGGGTATATGTGTTATCGCCGTTGTTATAGCACATGCAATAGTCGGTGCCATTCGCGGCGATGCCAGACTGGTTGTATTGGGAGGAGTTCCAGTTGGTGCCACGCACCAGCATCCGGTGACTCCAGTTAGTGGGTTGCTGAGCCAGTCTGCCAACTGTGGCCGTGCCATGATGGGAACCCGCCGTATTGGAAGTCCACCCTCCAGGGTTGGTATTGTGCGTGGGGGGAGTGGTATTATTGCCATTATTGTGATAGTTGACATTATTGTCATTACATGAATCCCAATATGCGCCATAATAGCATTTCACATAATTGGCGGTGAAGGTCATAAACGACGGCGGCGTGCCATTATAATAGGTTTGAGCATGGACAGAGTCCTGCACAAATAGGACCAAAAGACATAATGTCAAAATGGTGGCAAGCGAATAAAAACAATTTCTGAACGAATCCATAATAAAATGATTTTGCCTGCAAATATATAAAAAAAATACGCTGGCAATACTGTCAGCGTATTTTTGTGGCGGGAACGGGAATTGAACTCGTGACCTCCGGGTTATGAATCCGACGCTCTAACCGACTGAGCTACCCCGCCGTTTTTGAGGCTGCAAAAATACATTTTTTTTCATTTGCTCGGAAAAAAACATTCAGAAAAAAAACATCCCTTAAATTTCCCCTAAAACGACCTATTCAAAGACGATTTTTTCGATTACAAGCAGGGAAACAACCGTAATTTTTGTATTTTTGCCGCATAAATAAAATATTAATCTCAAAAACCTTAATCTTATGAAAACATCAACCCGCCGATTAAACCGAATCACCCATCATGACTGGAGCGCCTTTAGCAAAGAGATGCGCGAAATTCATGAAATGTTTAAGGAAAACGAACGTCGGATGAAAGAGACGGATCGTCAAATGAAGGAAACCGACCGTCAGATGAAAGATACAGACCGTCGAATGAAGGAAACCGACCGACAACTGAAGGAGACCAAGGAACTGATCAAAGCGCTTTCCACCAAGTTCACCTCGCAATCGGGGCATATTCTGGAAGGTCTGATGGAGCCCTCGGCCGTCCGAATGTTCCAAGAACGGGGCTACAACATCAACCGCTGCTGGAAGAATTTCAAAAAATATAGCAAAAGTGCGGGCAGAAGAATGGAAGTGGACCTGCTGTTGCTGGATGATGAGATTGCCATTGTGGTGGAAGTGAAAATCAACTGCACCTGTGCTGATGTGGATCATTTTCTTGAACAGATGGCCCATTTCAAGGAGGTTTGTCACGAATATGCCGACAAGCGCGTGCTGGTGGCCGTCGCCGCCGTGAACTACGACCGCGACTCCGCAGAGTATGCGCACCAGAAAGGGGTGTTTGTCATTCGCGTGCACAACGACAACATTTTCTCCCTCGACCCAACCGATGGGGACATCCTTACTGAATTCTAATTCTTTTATTCTCCCAACATTTTTCGGAACAGCGGAGCGAAGGGTTCCGCCAGAATATTGAGTGTCTCGTGACTGACGGGGTGCTCAAAGACCAGCTGATGCGCATGCAGTGCGATGGAACCGTCCTCGCTGGATCGTTTCGCGCCATACTTCAAGTCGCCTTTGATGGGATGTCCGATGGCGGACAGCTGCACGCGGATCTGGTGGTGGCGGCCTGTGTGCAGCTCAATTTCGAGCAGTGAATAACGCTCCGAAGCACCCAACAGGGTATAGGACAACTCCGCCTTCCGCCAGTTTTCCTTTTCCACCTCCGACACAAAACTCTTGTTCAGCTTCTCGTTTTTCCACATGTAATGCACCAATCGCCGGGGCGCATCCGTCACAACACCTTCCACAACAGCCCAATAAATCTTGCGGATTTTCCGGTTTTTCACCATCTCATTCATCCGCGACAGCGCTTTGGAGGTTTTAGCGTAGATGACCGCGCCGCTGACCGGGCGGTCGATGCGATGCACAAGTCCGCAAAACACATTGCCGGGCTTGTTGCCCTTCACGCGGATGTAGTCGCGCACCAGTTCCAGCAATGGTTTGTCGCCAGTCTGGTCGCCCTGCACAATCTCCCCTGCCCGCTTGTTCACGATAAGCAGGTGGTTGTCTTCGTACAGAATACGGTCTTGAAGCAGCAGGACGGGATCAGTACTGTTCGGACTCATTGGGGAAGTTTCCGCTCTTGACATCATCAATATAGTGTTCCACCGCGCCCACAATCTCCTCACTCAGATTGAGATAGCGACGGAGGAAACGGGGCGAGAACTGTTGCGTGACGCCGGTCATGTCGTGGAACACGAGCACCTGACCACTGGTAGCGCCGCCAGCTCCAATGCCGATGGTCGGGATATGGATAGAATCCGTCACTTTCTTCGCCAAGGTTGCCGGAATCTTCTCCAGCACTAAACCAAAGCAGCCATGCTGTTCCAGCAATTTGGCGTTCTCCAGCAAAACGGCCGCTTCATCTTCGGTGGTAGCGCGCACGGCGTATGTGCCGAACTTGTTGATAGACTGCGGTGTAAGACCAAGATGTCCCATCACTGGGATGCCAGCGCTCAGAATGCGGTCGATGGACTCCGCCACCTCAGCGCCGCCTTCCAGTTTGATGGCATCCGCACCGGATTCCTTCATGATACGGATAGCGGAACTCAGGGCCATTTTGGAATTGCCCTGGTATGTGCCGAAAGGCATATCCACCACCACAAGCGCGCGTTTCACGGCACGCACCACGGAAGAGGCGTGGTAAATCATCTCGTCAAGCGTTATAGGCAGGGTAGTTTTGTAGCCCGCCATCACATTCGCGGCGGAGTCGCCCACCAGGATGACATCAATCTTGGCCATGTCCAACAATGTGGCGATGGAATAGTCGTAAGCCGTCAGCATGGCGATGCGCTCGCCGTTGTCGCGCATCCGTTGCAGCGTGTTGGTTGTGATTTTGCTGATATTTTCGGTAAGATACTGTGACATACTCGATTGGTTTTGGGGCCGCAAAGATAGGAAAAATATTGGTGCATGAGGAGAGGGAGGGACAAAGGGTGCAAGGGGTGAATGGGATACATATGGCACTATGGGTGAATAAAAAAAGGATCACACTATAGGATCACTCCAGTATCATAATAATGGGAGATTCTAGTGCCTGCTCAATCAAAGCGATAGTTCTGCATGTGAAGTTGTGCCCACCGCTAAGCCATCTTGTGACATCAGAGGGACGGCGTCGGGTTAGAGCAGCAAGTTTTTTTTTGCTGATCCCTTTTTCTTTCATGACCGCATCAATTCGGCTGGCAATCCCTTCGGTAATAGCATCGGTTGCCCAATCTATGTCAGGAATGCTGTCGTATGCCTCCTGTATCACAGAACTGTAAATCCTAATGTTTTTATTTGGTTTCATAACTCAAAATCATTTTGTTTGCTGCAAAGATACACTTTTTTATTTTTATTTCGCATATATGCGAAATAATTTTTATCAAAACGGTTTTCGTTGAGCGGAACCTCCAAACGCTAACCGACTTCCACAAACAAAACAGGGCACAGCCACACACGGACACGCCCTACCACTGTTCACTGATTACTGACTACTGTTCCCTGACCAATGGTATCACCGTGCGGTCGGAAGGAGCAAAGCCCGGCATTTCCGTCCCTACAGGCGCACCTACATACGTCGGGTCGCAGATGACATACCGCTTCCCATTGCACTCAACGTACTCTCCCTTTACCTCCATCGGAAAGTGTACCGCCGTGGCAATGTGGCCCGGATAATCTATGAGGACAACATCCAAATTCAAAAGATGTCGCACCAAGAAAGCGAAGAGCACACTACGGTCTTCGCAATCGTTTTTCGGATAATAGTAGTTTTCCTCACAGAAAAACGGCTTCTCGTAGCCGAACTGCTCGTCATCCGTTGCATAACCAAATCCGTATTGTACATATTCTAACAACAATTTGGCCGCCTCAACCGGGGTAAGATTTTGAACATAAGGCTTAATGATACGATCCACAGAGGCACAAAATTCCTTACTGGGTACTGCATTGGCATATATTTCAATGTCCACTTGCGGGTATGTCTTATAAAGCTCTATCATATTCATGTTGACATGGATAAGCGTATCAGGAACCTCATTAGGGACCGACTTTAGCGGATGATGGATATGCATGTCCAGCGCGTGTGTGCGATTTGGGAAAGGTGTATCGTATGTGCGGAACGACATTGAATTCCTGACATTCTTAAAAGCAGGATCTGTTTCAAGGTGATAATAACGGTTTTCGGCAATATCTGCAAAAGAAATCCCATACAGTTGCTGATCCACCGCTATTAGGCAGAACAGATGAGAATTTCCAAACCCCACCTTGGCTTCCATGCCGAGTTGGTTAAGCAGGAACACCGTCATAACAGCCTGCTCGTTATATTGCTCGGGATAAGTCTGATTGGCCAGTTTCAACACTAACTGATATGTGGCCCAATCGTTGAATCCACGTTCCGCATGCGCTTTTTGGCATGTTTGCAACATCGGCTCGTAATCACATTCCGACAGCTGAATCCAAAAGGTGGAAACGTCTTTGGCAGAGATACCAGATAGGCTTTTTTGGAAAGGATTCTTCATCACCTGGATATCTTCACCAAACAAGTTGAAATCCAACCTGTTTACCTGCTCCGATGACGGTACGGACGGTGTGTTGTCCTGTGGGGGATTGTTGGGTGCATCCGGCTGCAATGGTTTTACCGACTCCGGCAGTTTCATATCCGGCAAAGATGGTCCGACTGGCTCTGGTTTCAAAGGAACATTTGGTTTCAATGGATTTATCTTGGGCAGTGGAGATGGTGTGTTTTTTGGAACTTCCGGCACCTTTACAGGCTTTGGTTTCGGATCACGCACCTTGGGCTGCATTTCCACGAATGTTTTCATATTCGCCTCCATTGCCTGCGCAAACTGTTTGTTTATGCTGTCAGAAAAACTGTTGAACTGCTGCTGGCTCTGGTTCAAAAACGCATTGAATTCATCCTCGAAATTCTGTGCTTGTCCCAACATGGCAATGCCCAACAACAAAATACTGAGGACCCACTGTCTTTTCATATTCAATTTGATGTTTGTCATTCTACATAAAACCGGGGGTTTGCACCCCCGGTTGTGTTCGGACGCTCTTTCAGGGTTGTTTAAGGATTTTGTTTTGATTATTCGGCGATTTCGTCGTACTGGGACATATCCTTTGCCACTTGCTCCATGATAGAGTCCATGCCGAGCAGTTTTTCCAATTGCGCCTTGTTGATGTCAGCATCCTTCTTGAGCTCCTCCAACATTACCTCACGCGCAAGGGAGACAGCAGCTTTCATATCATAAAACATGACGACACGCACGCGGTAGTTACCATTACTCAACATCTGGTAAATTTCCAATGTTTTAAATGTGCGAACTAATTTCTGAGACA
>R22__coassemble_906_pt1 | contig 16675 bp, 12 predicted proteins | sample R22__metabat2_high_PE_025 | metagenome-assembled genome bin R22 | reverse complement strand
GTCCTTAATGCTGATCCCCACCAGATCCAGCCGTTTGATGGCCTCATCCAGCGTCTCATTGCATTGCGTGAGCAGATTCTCATGATAGAAAAGTTCTGCCAGTTTCAATCGGGCCTCATTGTTCTTCGGGTCTTTCTGAATGGCCTTTTCCAGCATTTCCTCTGCCAAGTCGGTCTCCACTTGTGCAAAATACAAGTCTGACAACATAATATAATATTTGCTGCTGTCGGGTTGCAGTTTGACAGCGGTCTGCATGTCAGCTATGCCTTTGTCCACATCTTTGTGCATGTAGTAATAGTTGGCGCGCTGGTAGTACAGTTCCGAGTTTTTGGGATGTTTGTCGATACTCTTGCACAAAGCGGCCAGCTCTTCCGGCAGGTCTGCGTATTTCTTGTTGTTATGACAGCCGCAAAGAGTGACGAGCGCGCACAACAGCAAGATGACGATACGGTTTTTCATAGGATACTATTGTTGGTTGTTTTTGATTGCCTCACGAATCTTGGCTTCCAGTTCGTCGCAGAGCTCCGGATTGTCGGCCAGCAGTTGTTTCACACCCTCGCGGCCTTGTGCCAACTTGGTGTCGCCGTAGGAGAACCAGGAACCGGCTTTCTTGATGATGCCGTACTCCACGCCGAGGTCGATAATCTCGCCGCGCTTGGAGATGCCTTCGCCGAACATGATGTCAAATTCGGCTGTGCGGAATGGGGGCGCCACTTTGTTCTTGACGATTTTCACCTTCACATGGTTGCCGATAGAGGTGTCGCCATCCTTGATCTGGGCTTGGCGGCGGATATCCAAACGAACTGACGCATAGAATTTTAAGGCGTTACCACCGGTGGTAGTTTCCGGATTTCCGAACAAAATGCCGATCTTCTCGCGCAACTGGTTGATGAAAATGCAGCAGCAACCCGTCTTGTTGATGGTGGCGGTGAGTTTGCGCAGGGCCTGCGACATCAAACGCGCCTGCAATCCCATTTTGGAGTCGCCCATGTCACCCTCAATTTCGCTTTTCGGCGTAAGGGCGGCCACAGAGTCAATGACAATGATGTCGATGGCGCCCGAGCGGATGAGGTTGTCGGCGATTTCCAGGGCTTGCTCTCCGTTGTCGGGTTGCGAAATCAGCAAGTCGGAGGTGTTCACACCCAGTTTCTCAGCATAGAAACGGTCGAAGGCGTGCTCCGCATCGATGAAGGCGGCAATGCCGCCGTTTTTCTGCGCTTCGGCAATGGCGTGGATGGCCAAGGTTGTCTTACCGGATGATTCCGGTCCGTAAATTTCGATGATACGGCCCTTCGGGAGACCGCCCACACCCAGTGCGGCGTCCAGTCCGATGGAGCCGGTGGAAATGACATCCATATCTTCAACTTTGGTGTCGCCCATGCGCATGATGGAGCCCTTGCCAAACTGTTTTTCCAGTTTTTCCAGCGTCGAATTCAGCACTTTCAACTTTTCGGCATTCACGCTGCTTTGTAATTCTTCTTTTTCCATAGGTTAATGTTTTTTTGAGTTAATAGAGCGCAAAGATACGATTTTTTACCATACGAAAAAGATGTGTTTTTTAACAAACAGTTCTTAAAATGAAAATTGCAAATAATTGATTGTCAGATATTAAAATCTTTTTTAAGAGATGATTGTTAAATGAAAAATGGAAGAAATTTGACCAAAACACCTGTATGAGCACGGAATTTGTTTTTTTCGCATTTTTGCAACCCATAATCTCTTTCACCTCTTGTACCTCTTCTACCTTCTGCACCCCTTTCACCTCCTGCACCCATTGCACCTCTTTTACCCATTTCACCCCATTCACCCTTATGACCCTCAACATTATCGCCCACGCACATAGTGAATTCCCTTCCAAGTTCGGCATTCCGCGACAGAGCGGTTTGGCCCCTTCGTTACGCACACGCATCGTGTTTGAGCCGGATTACCGCAATGCGGAGGCGTTGCGCGGCATAGAGGAGTTCTCGCATTTGTGGTTGATTTGGGGCTTTTCAGAGGTGAAGCAGGAACAATGGTCGCCCACGGTGCGTCCGCCGCGACTGGGCGGCAACCGGCGTATGGGCGTTTTCGCCACGCGCTCGCCTTATCGCCCCAATCCCATTGGGCTCTCCTGTGTGGAGTTGATCGAGGTGGACCTCTCGCCGAAGAATCACACGCTCCTGGTAGGTGGCGCCGACCTCATGGACGGCACACCCATCTACGACATCAAGCCCTATCTGTTAACCACTGATTGCCACCCGGAAGCCACTAAGGGTTTCACGCAGGAGCATGAGCATTATCAGGTGGAAGTGGAGATTCCGGAGGAGATTGCCAAAAAAATGCCCAAAGCGACATTGGAAAAATTGCGCGAAGTGCTTGCGCAGGACCCGCGCCCCGCCTATCATGATGACGAGACCCGCATCTATGGGTTTCCGTTCGAGGGTTATGAGGTGAAATTCTCCGTGAAGGAGGGCAAAGTGGTGGTGAAGGTGGTGAAAAAATGTCACTGGTAATATTTTAAAATTCTATTTTTGCCGTATGAAAAATTATTCCCAATACATTTTCATGCTCGCTCTGCTCGTGGCAACCGTTCAGGTATGCTCTGCTCAGGTGTGCGGCTGTACCGACTCGCTGGCACTCAATTTCAATCCTATGGCCACTCTTAACGATGGCAGTTGCCAATATGCTTCCACGATTATAATGCCGGTTGAGATTGGGGCGCTGGACTCGCAGTTGGGAAGTACCTCCTCTCTCTTTTATTGGGAAAATGGCTACTGGACGAATAATGACCACAACGACAGCTGCCTATACCTGATTGACACCACGACGGCGGAAACGGTGGGATCTCGTTGCTTCGACGGAGTTTATAATTATGATACAGAGGAGATTACCCAGGACAGTCTCTATTTGTATTTCGGGGATGTGGGCAATAACAACGGCAACCGGCAAAATCTCAAAATCTTGAGAATTAGCAAGGAATCAATTCTGAATCAGATGGTCGTAATAGATACGATATGGTTTTCATACGAAGACCAGACGGATTTTACCCCCAACCCTCAAGCCACTAATTTTGATTGCGAGGCGTTCATCGTTTCCGGTGACAGCATCTATATCTTCACCAAGGAGTGGGTTTCCACTCAAACTTCGATTTACGCTATTCCCAAGACACCGGGTGCACACATGGCGCACAGATGTGAAACCTATGATGTGAACGGACTGATTACCGGCGCGGCGTATGTGCCTGAATATAAGTTGGTTGTTCTGTGTGGTTACGACTATGCCCCGTCGAATTTGTTGTCGTCGCTCCATCCGTTTGTTTTATTGTTATATGATTTTCAAGGAGACAGATTCTTTTCGGGCAACAAACGGCGGCTGGATTTCGATTTTTCCACAAGGGCTCAGATTGAGGCCATAGCCACTCGTAATGCTTTGGACTACTATATCACCAATGAAAGCACCTCAATTCCAGTGATGGATCTTGTTGTTGACATTCCGCCAGCACTCCAGCGTTTGGATTTGCGCGAATATCTTCTTCCGTATCTGAGCCGCTTTGGTGTTACGGACAATCCCGATGCTGTGCCGTCTTTGCAAAATCAGAAGGCGGACATCCGCATTTATCCCAATCCTGTCCACGACAAGATTTACATTGATTATACGCAGGATTTAGCTGGATCGGTTTATGAAATATACAATCTTAGAGGTCAGAGAGTGGCGGAAGGTTTGTTGGATGAGCATGTTATTATGTTGGACAACGGAAACCTGCCTGCCGGGCAGTATGTTTTAACTGTTCGGGGAAACGGGAGTCTAAAATCGGTGTCTTTTATTAAAAATGAGTAAAAAGCAACGAATTTTAAACCTGAACAGTTTTTCCATGCGTAGATTTATTATCGTTTTTGGTCTGCTGCTTGCCACTGCCGGCTGGTGCCAAGCACAGGTGTGCGGTTGCACCGACCCGATAGCCACCAACTATAATGCCAAAGCCACCGTTAACGACGGCACATGCAAGTATGCACCCACTGTTATTCAAGCCAAAGTGGTAGGCACATTGGATTCCATGGTAAGAGGTTCCTCTTCTCTTTTCTATTGGAATAACTCGTACTGGACTTATAATGACCACAAAGACAGGTGTTTATATCGGATTGATAGCGTAAATGCGGCAAAATCGGGAACGCTTTGTCTCAAAGGGATAAAAAACCAGGATACGGAAGAGATTTCGCAGGACAGTCGGTATCTATATATTGGCGATATAGGCAATAATAGTGGAAAAAGAAAGGATCTCCAAATCCTGCGCATCAGGAAGGATGCCATCCAGAATAAAATTTACAAGATTGATACTATTCGGTTTTCTTACGAAGACCAAACCGACTTTACGGCTCGACTGAATGCCACCGATTTTGACTGTGAGGCTTTTATTGTTACCAATGACAGCATCTATTTCTTTACCAAACAATGGGTATCCGCAAAGACTACTGTTTACAGCATTCCCAAAACGCCTGGCACTCATATCGCGCATCGTCGCGGGACCTACAATGTGAAAGGACTGATTACGGGCGCTACATATATTCCTGAACATCAATTGGTTGCCCTTTGCGGTTACGATTACGACAAGCGGAACATTTTATCAGCACTACACCCTTTTATTGTTTTATTGTATGATTTCAAGGACGGTGATTTGTTGTCGGGAAACAAGCGTCGGTTGGATTTTGGTTCCGGGGTTAAGGCGCAAATTGAGGGCATAGCCACATCTAACGGATTGGATTATTATCTCACCTGTGAGCGTTTCACCACCACTAAGATGGGCATTGTCTTTGAATTTCCCGCACAGTTGTACCGGTTGGATTTGCGGAAATATTTGCGATAGGACCAGAAATGTGTTGCCGCGAAATCCTGTTGTTGGTAAAAAGCAAAACAGATTTAATCTTGCACGCAACGGACTGATAATCCGTCTTCCTTGTCGTGGTTGCTTCTTTCCACATCCGCGTAGTTGTAGTCAAGTCTGCGGCTGTATGCCTTGCAGTCATTGAATTTGTCGGCAGTCCAAAAGTATGCGCGATAACTGAAGTAGCTGTAGTTTCCGTAGTAGCCGCCAGCAGGAAGAGCGGAAAAACCGGAGGCATTATTGGAACTCGGGTCGTTGCCCACCGCGCAGGAATTGGAACTGTAACTCCAACCTGTATTTGATGCCAGTGCTTTCGCTATGTTGCCATTGATCCCATTGCATACATATTGGATGTTGCCGCCCACATAGTTGGTCATTTGTTTCCATTCAACATCACTGGGTACATGCCAGCCGTCGGGACAGACTCCCTGCACATGGGCAGAATTGTTGGATGACGAATTTCCTATCGTCGCTGCCCAGTTGTATAAATAACCGTAAGCAGTTATATTTGAGGAATTATCATCAGGGATATATCGGTACGCGATAGTGGAAGATGTATTGGTGCCCAGTGGTATTTCTGTCCCGTCCGCATAGCGAGTGGTTCTGAGGTTCTCCTTCATCCATACCTGGTCGCCCATGCGAACAGCATCGTACTGGTTGCCGTCAATATCCTGAACAGCATTTTGGATCACAATTGGCGTAGTCGGATATTCCGGGGTGTCGCCGCCATTGTTTTCGCCGTTCTCATGATTGCAGGCGGTGAGGCATAGCGCGGCGGAAAACGCTGCCACTATCATCAAATTCAATGCTCTTTTCATAGTTTTGGGATTTTAGTTGTTATGATAACGATGTCCTTCCGACAAGCAGAATGACAATGCAAAAATAGTAAAATATTCAAATGTAGCATGAGGATGAAAAATGTATTTTTGCAAAATCCATACAATTGTAAACCCATTCATTTGTAGTTGAATAATCCACGATGAAAAAATTCCTCTTCTCAATAATTGTACTGTTTCTGACAACATTCCTCTCCGCGCAGACCTTCACCGAGTGGCAGGATCCCAAAGTGTTCGAGGTGAATAAACTGTACCCGCGGGCCAATATTCCGCAAAACAACGAATATATTATCAACAGCTCTTTTTTTGAGAATCTTGATGGCCAGTGGAAGTTCTTTTATGTGCCCAACGCCGATGAGCGTCCCACTGATTTTTTCAAAACCGACTACGACGACAGCGGTTGGGGCACCATCCCCGTGCTGGGCAACTGGGAACTCAACGGCTATGGTGTGCCCGTCTATGTGAACACCACTAACGATTTCGACAACAGTCAGTTGCCACGAGTGCCCGTAAAAGGCAATGCCGTGGGCAGTTATCGCAAATGGGTGAATATAGACAAAAAATGGAAAGACAAGCAAGTGATTATCAATGTCGGGGGCGCGAAATCCTGTTTCTACCTTTGGGTAAATGGCGAGTTTGTGGGTTACAGCGAGGACGCCAAGACCAATTCAGAGTTTGATATTACCCAATTCGTGCAATTGGGCAAGCGTAATCTTATCGCTTTGCAGGTTTTCAAATGGAGCGACGGTTCCTATTTCGAGTGCCAGGATTTCTGGCGGCTGAGTGGCATCGAGCGCGGCATTACCCTCTACGCCCAACCCAGAACACGCATTTACGATTACAAAGTGGTGGCAGACCTGGATTCTACCTATAAACATGGGATTTTGGATATAGAGATGACTATCGAAAATCTGGATTCCTGTCCGAAAGACCAAAGGCTCTATATTTCAGTCAATTTTCCAAAAAGAGACTTTAAGACAGAAGAGGTGATTTTTCATAATTATGCCGACACGATTCATAAGAATACAGTGGGAAAACACTATGTTCGCTTGAAAGCCGAGTTGCCCGAAGTCACGCCTTGGACGGCTGAACATCCCCATTTGGAAAAGATGCTCATTTTTCTTTCCGACAGCAATAAAAAGCATATTGACAATGCCTGTGTGTATATCGGATTCCGCAATGTGAAAGTTGAAGACGGTCTTTTGAAAGTGAACGGCGTGCCTATTACCATCCGTGGGGTGAACCGCCATGAGCATGATCCCGAGACGGGCCATGTGGCCGACAAACGCATAGAGGAGGACATCCTGCTGATGAAAGCCAACAACATCAACACGATTCGTACCAGCCACTATCCCAACTCGCCGGAATTTTACAATTTGTGTGACAAATACGGTTTGTATGTCATTGACGAGGCCAATGCGGAGTCGCACGCGCAGGGTTATGGAGAGAAGTCGCTGGCGAAACGCACTGACTTTAAGCGTGCTACGGTAGCGCGCACGCGCAACATGTACGAGCGTGACAAGAACCACCCGTGCGTCATTACTTGGTCGTTGGGCAACGAGTCGGGCAACGGCGTGTGCTACGAGGCGGCCTACGACTGGCTGAAAGACCAGGACAGCACGCGCCCCGTGCAGTACGAGCGCGCCCTCTACGACCGCAACACCGACATCGTGGCCATCATGTATCCCTCGGCAGACTACCTTTCCAAGTATGCACAGAAAAAGCAGGAGCGGCCGTTCATCATGTGCGAGTACACGCACGCGATGGGCAACAGCTGCGGCGGCCTCCAGAACTACTGGGACACCATCTACAAATACCCGCAGTTGCAGGGCGGTTGTATCTGGGACTGGGTCGATCAGGGTCTGCTGACGAAAGATGCGCAGGGCCGGGAGTTCTACGCTTACGGCGGCGACTTCGGGGAGAACATGCCCTCCGACGGCAACTTCTGCATCAACGGCCTGGTGGATCCCGACCGCAAGCCGCACCCGCAGTTGGCCGAAGTGCGGAAGGTCTATCAGCCAGTCACCATTGAGGCGGTGGATTTGGACTCATTGAGGTTCCGTATCATCAACCGCTTCGATTTTACCAATTTACTGGATTTCAATATTTTCTATACGCTTCAGCCCGATGTGGCGCATGAAACACCCAAACATCCGAATGATTTCCTCTCCATCCCCAATCGTCCCATTATCGGATTTTTAAATCAGTCTCTTGCACCCCACGACACGGCCTATTTCACTTTGCCAGAATCTTTTATCAAACAATGGATTCCTGACACTGTGCTGCCTGGGCGGGATGTGATGCTGGATTTCTATGTGGTTAACACAAAGGGCACAAAGGACACAAAGGGTGCAAAGGACACGAAGGGAGCAAGGGGTGGATGGGGCACAAGAGGTGAAGAGGGTATAAAGGAAATAGGAAATGTAATCGCTTACGAACAGTTCAAGTTGCCGGTGCCGACGCGAAAAATCGAAGATTTTGAATTGGACACCACCTTTGCGGAGGTGGATTCATTTTCGATCATCAAATTCAAGGATATTAAAATTATTTTTGATGAAGCGAATGCTCGCATCTCATCCATCGAAAAAGGAGGTAAAGTCATTGTGAGTCAGGGTCCAGAGTTGTGTTTTTGGCGTCCTCCGACGGATAACGATTATGTTGATGCCCATGGAGCGGAATTGTGGAGGAGAATAGGATTTGACTCTCTTGTGAGAAAGACAAGTTATTATTCATTTGGCACAAAACCGTGGCAAGGCGGCGTGATAGTTGTCATTCAATCCGAAATGATGAATTGTAATGACGAGATTGTTATGGATGTTATTCAATTGTATCAGATTCGGACTTCAGGAGATATTGTGCTTCAAAACACGATTATTCCTCATAAATGGGTGGAAATCATACCTAAAGTGGGTGTGCAAATGAAGGTTTCCGACGAGTTAGTGACCACAGAATGGGTGGGTTATGCGCAGGAAACCTACAAAGACCGGCAGTCGTGCGGTTTTATGGGTCATTACGAGGCACCAACAGACAATCTTTTCCATCACTATATGCGTCCGCAGGCGGCAGGCAATCGGATGAACACTCGCTATGTATCTCTCTTTGACAAAAAACACGAGCGGATGCTTTCTGCGCAACTGATTGGAGAGAATTGTGAATTCAGTATTTATCCTTATAGTGACGAAACGATCGAACATTCAAAACACACTAATGAATTACAGCGGGAAGGATATTATACATTAAATGTGGATTATGCTCAATCTGGTTTAGGCACGGCCACCTGCGGTCCCAGTGTTCTGGAAAAGGATTTGCTGAAGGCAGAACCTATATATTTTAACCTGCATTTGAAGATAGGGGAAGATTCCACTTTTGTTCCGATGTTCATTGAAAAAAATATTCAGATTCCTCATATTGGCAAGAAAAAACCTAAACCCACTTTAACAAGTGTGACAAAATCATGGGTAAAAAAAGTGGTGTTAAACACTCCTACCGCCCCATATAACAATAAACCAGACACTATTCTCATGGATAAGAGAATCGGCAATCCCGCCAATTTTCATGAAGGTTGGGTCGGCTATTTTGGCGAGCCGATGAATATGAAATGTGCATTAAATGAGAATCAGAACGACACCTTGACGATCACCCTCAGTTTCGCGCACCATCCCTCGCAGTGGGTCTTTATGCCGCAGAAGGTGACGGTGTCGTATTCTAAGAACGGCAAGAAGTACAGCCAGCCCGAGGAGGTAGCGCTGCCCTTCGACCCGGTGTTGAAGGAGAACGACAAACCGCGAGTCTGCATCCTGCGCCACAAAATCCCAAATATCAAATATAAGGTCAAATACATCCGTGTTGAGGCCGAACCGGTGGAGAAGCTGCCCGCGTGGCACGCCGCGGCAGGCGAGAAGGCGTGGATTATGACGGATGAGGTGAAAATAAACTGATTATTGCAAATACATGTCGATGAGCCCCTCCGGCGCTTGGATGTGCAGGATGCGGTTGTCACGGTCGATGCCGGTGACGAACTGCTGGCTGGCGGGGATGAGGATCTCCTTGTCGTCGTGCGCCACCACCATGATGGGGTTGTTGCTCACTTCCAGGAACTCGCGGCAGGTGCCGATCTCGCCCTATTGCTCGTCTGCTACCGTAAATCCGATCACTTCGTGGAAATAGAAACGGTTGCCGGGCAGTTTGGGCAGTTGGTTCAGGGGCAGGTAAAGTTCCACGCCCACAAAGTCGCGGGCTTCGTTGGCCCCGACTCCGGCGAAGCGGATGATGAACTGGTTGCTGCCCCGATAGATGATTTCCTCAATGTTGTAAGGGATCTTCTCGCCATCGAGATCCAGAAATACAGCGGGAAGTTCAGCGTAGTTTTCAGGGTTGTCGGTATCAAAAAAGGCACACAAACCTCCTTTCAGTCCGAAAGGTTTGGTTAGTGTGCCCAAATAGAAAAAGTCGTTTTCCATTATGCTTCAGGAGCAGCTTCTTCGGTTGCGGGAGCTTCCTCGGCGGCGGGAGCGGCTTCTTCGGCTACGGCTTCAGCAGCGGCAGCGGCCTCTTCGGCGGCCTTGGCGGCAGCTTCTTCCTCAGCGGCTTTGGCAGCGGCTGCGGCAATCTCAGCGTTGCGGGCTGCGATCTTGGCTGACATGGCTTCCTTAACTTTCACTTCCTCGGCAATGCGCTTCTTCACGACGTCGCGTTTTTTGTCGGCTTCCTCGCGAACGATGTTGCTGAGTTTGCTGTTCTTTTCCTGTTTCCAGGCCTCAAAACGTCTTTGGGCCTCGGTCTCAGAGAAGGCGCCTTTTGCCACGCCTCCCTTGAGGTGTTTCATCATGTAAACGCCTTCGCGTTTCAGAATCGCACGGGCGGTATCGGAAGGTGTAGCACCGTTCTCCACCCAATACAAGGCGCGTTCAAAGTTGATGTTGAGCGTTGCAGGATTGGTCAGTGGGTTGTATGTGCCAAGATCTTCGATAAAACGTCCGTCACGTGGTGCACGACCATCCGCAATTACAAGGTGATAAAAAGGTTGGTTCTTTTTACCTCTTCTCTGTAATCTGATTCTTGTTGCCATAAAAATTTGGTTTGATGTTAATTAAATGAATTTTACCAATCAGGATCTCTGTCCTTTTTTTGGGCGGCAAAAATACAAATTTTTTTGAATCATCAAATTTATTATTTTTGCCATTTTAAAACACAAATGGAGAAAAAACGGCAATTTATTGTTAAATCATTGATACAATGCATATTAATATGCGTTGCGGTTCTTTTCTCCATCTCAAAAGCCGACGCCCAATTCTATAATGGCTCGCAAATCAGCTTCGGGAAAAACCGCGTGCAGCACCAGAATTTCAACTGGCAGTTCATGCGCGCGGAGCAATATGATGTTTATTTTTATCCCACAGGCAAGGCGTTGGCGCAATATGTCTATTTTAAGGCCCCGCAGATTATCGCTGACATTGAGGAAAAACTGCATTATTCTTCCAGAAGGAAACTCCAGCTCATCGTTTACAATACCCAAGAGGATTTTCGCGAGTCCAATTTTGCCTACGACGACGATGATTTCTACAACCAAGGCGGCGTGACGAATGTCTATGGCACGAAAATCTACATCTATTTTGACGGCAACCGTGCGCACTTGGACCGGATGATCCGTAGCGGCATTATGAATGTGTATGCCCACTGGCTGGTGCAAGGCGCGTCGGTAGGTTCCAACATGACCTACGATTATCTCATGGATGTGCCCAACTGGTATTTCAGCGGACTGGCTTCCTACTATGGCGAGTCGTGGAACAGCGATGTGGATGCGCATGTAAAGGACGGCATCCTAACACAGCATTATGCTGATTTTGATGATCTTTCGCCTCGTGATGCGACTTATGCCGGACATTCGTTATGGAAATATATAAGCGACACATACGGCGAGGAGAGCATCTATCGAATTTTGTACGCCACCCGTGCGTTCAAGAGCATGTCGCGGGCTTTCACCTATGTGGCTCAAGTGCCCTATCAGACATTATTGTACAATTGGTACAAATATTATTGCGTGATGTATTATCCGGATCTGGAGCGCCAGATACCGCAAGGCAACGGCATTGTGAAACGCCCGAATCCGAAACGGGAATACACGCGTTTTTGCTTTGCGCCGGATGGTCAGAGTTATGCGTATGTGACCAATGAGGCCGGGCAGGTGCGGGTGTGGCTCAAAACCGCCGACAGCAAAAAACCGAGATGCATCCTGAAACGGTTTCAAAAAATTGAAGACAACCCCGACCTCTCGTATCCGCTTTTGGCATGGCATCCGTATGACTCTATCCTTGGCATGACCTTTGAGTCGAAAGGGCATTGCTACTATTATCCGTACGATGTGTCGAAACGAAAATGGCAGAAGCGCTTTCTGGTGGATGTGGAGAAGATAACCTCATGGTGCTATTCGGATGACGGGAAAATGATGCTGTTTTCCGGATTTAAAAACGGGCAGTCTGATATTTTCATCTACAGTTTCCTTTCCCGTTCTTTCCAAAATCTGACGAACGATTTTTATGATGATTATGCGCCTGTTTTTGTGCGAGACCAGAAAGAGATCGTGTTTTCGTCCAACCGCCCGCGGGACACGATTATGCTGAATGACGAAATGACCGAGGCGACGCCGCAGAATCACTACGACTTGTTTTTGTATTCGTATGCCAAGAATGATCCGGCACTCTTGCGGGTCACGGATTTGGAGCAAGGCAACGCGTATGACGCACGACGCGTGAATCGGGACAACATTGTCTTTTTGGGTGACGAGAGCATATATGTGAATCAGTATGCGGCTCGATTTGACAGTACTATAAGCCGGATTGACACGGCCGTGCACTATATGTCGTTTGCCAAAACCCACCCGCTCACGGATGTGGGGGTGAGTTTTCTTGAACATGATTATGATGCGGTGAACCAGCAGGTTGCCACTATATCGCTGAAAAATGGAGTAAAAGGCATCCATGTTAATCCGTTGGATTTTTCAAAGCAGGTCACGGTAGAACCGTCGTTTTTTCATCAGAAAATATTGTTGGAAAACGAGCGGCAGGAAGCATTGAAGATGGATACGGTTCCCCAAGATACCATGGGTGGTGATTCCGTTGCGCCCAAAGCGGAATTCTATATTCCTGTAGGAAGCGGCTATAGGGTACAATATTCAATCAATAAGGTGATTACGCAGGCAGATTTCAGTTTTTTGAACACCTCGTATCAGCAATTTGAAGGTGGCACCTCTCCGATTTACCTCAATACCGGTTTCAACGCATTGTTCATGTTGGGTATAAACGACCTGTTTGAGGATTATCGGGTTACGGGCGGTTTCCGAGTGGGAGTGGACCTGAACAGTTATGAGTTCATGATGAGTTATGAAAATCTGGCGCGCCGCTTGGACCGTCAGATTGTCATTTACCGCCAATCCATCACTTCCAGCATAAGGGATTATGTTTATAAGCAGCGTTCCAACAGCATTTTCTATATCTTGAAATTCCCTTTTAACAAGATTCACAGTGTGCGGCTGACTTTGAACGGGCGCTATGAGTCGAATGTGATTGGCGCATTGAGTGACAACTCGCTGCGAATGCCCGAAGAACGGCATTTGTGGGCAGGTGTGAAATTGGAGTACATCTTCGATTCGTCAAAGGAGTTGTACACGAATCTGTGGCGTGGCACTAAGATGAAGATTTTTGCGGAGTATAACCAGCGTGCTGAGAAAGAAACGCAGAATTTGCTGGTAGTGGGTTTGGATGCGCGGCGCTCCTTCAAACTGTACAAAAATATGACTTTTGCCGTGCGCCTGGCCGCTTCAACCAATGTTGGTTCGGCTCGGTTAGTATATTATATGGGCGGCGTCGATAATTGGATTAACGCCAAGTTCGACAGAGATATTTGGGTTGACCAATCCAAAAATTACGCTTATCAGACGCTGGCCACCAACATGCGCGGCTTTAAGCAGAATATTCGCAACGGCACCTCGTTTGTTTTGTTGAGTGGGGAGTTGCGAGTGCCCATAGTGCAACTTATCGCCGGACGAAAAGTGTCGTTTAACTTCTTGAATTCCATACAGTTGAATTTATTTGGCGACTTTGGTACCGCCTGGACGGGTTTGACACCTTATTCTGAAGAGAATTGCTTGTACACCCGTTACATTACCAGCGGTCCAATATCGGTTGTGGTGCGTCGGCAAGTGGATCCTTTCGTGGGTGGATTCGGTGTCGGAGCACGGTGCTCGCTGCTGGGTTACTTCCTCCGCTTCGATTATGCCTGGGGTGTGGAGGATTTTAAAATCCCGAACAAGAAGGGTATGTTCCTGTTCTCCATCGGAACCGATTTTTAATCTTGGATAAACGGTTGCACTGCCCGTTTGAAAATGCCATTCAGGTAGGCGATGACCATCCCGTAATTGGATACGGGAATGCCGGCGTCAATGGCGGGTTTTAATCTGTTAATCAGTTGTTTGCGGGTAATCATACAACCACCGCATTGGATGACCATGGCGTATTGCCGGATGTCAGGGATGGCGTTGAGGCCGGACACGAAGTCAAAGTGCAGCTGTTTGCCCGTGTGCTGTTGTATCCAGCGGGGCAGTTTGCCGCGCCCGATGTCCTCGCATGAGGTGAGGTGCGTGCACGATTCCAGCATCAGGATTTTATCGCCGTCCTGCAGTTTGTCGAGGTGCGGGGTACCTTGCAGATAATGCCCGAAATCGCCCTTGTGATGGGCCAGCACGATGCTGAAACCCGTAAGCGGGATGTTTTCCGGCACATCCTTGGACACGCGCCCGAACATCTGGCTGTCGGTTACCACCAGTTTGGGAGTCGGGTTGCGCCGGAGCCAGTCGGCCACTTTGTCCTCTTTCAACACCACGGCAATAGCGTTGTTGTCCAGGATGTCGCGGATCATCTGCACTTGCGGCAGAATGAGCCGGCCTTCGGGAGCTTCGGTGTCGATGGGGGTTACGAGCAGAACCGTGTCGTTATCTTCGATAATGTCCCCCAATAATGAGTGTGAAATGTAGGCCGAAGAGGGCATCTTTTGCACTATGGCATCCAATAATGCCAATATGCCTTGGCCGGTCTTCGCACTTACATCGTACATATTATGGGCGATGACGCCGTCGGGAAGGGATGAGGTGGAATTGAGGTCGGACTTGTTGTTGGCGATGATGAAGGGAATCTCATATTCGTGGAATTTGTCCATCAGCATGCGCTCGGGTTGCCCGCACACATGGTTTGTGGTGACCAGTATGGCAAAGTCGATGGTTTTCAGCGCTTCCAGTGTCTTCTGAATGCGTTTTTGTCCTACAGTGCCTTCGTCGTCGATGCCGGCGGTGTCAATGAGCACCACGGGTCCGATGCCGAAAATCTCGATGGATTTTTTCACAGGGTCAGTGGTGGTGCCGGCGGTGGCGTCCACAATGGCGATTTCCTGCCCGGTGATCGCGTTGATGAGGGAACTCTTGCCGTTGTTGCGCCGCCCGAAGATTCCGATATGGGGTTTGGTTTCGCGTCCTTTCATAATGGTGCAAAAGTACATTTTTTTTCGTGGCGTTTTATTTTTTTATATTTTTGCACCGATGAATATAGTTCTATTGTACAGCATCATGCCCTTAGGACAGGATAGTACTAAAGATAAACAGGAAACCTTATGGAGTGTAAGCGTAGCGCGTAGGCGGAAGGCACAAAAGTTAATCTTTTATCGGGGTTCGCTCCCGTTTCCATAATAGTTTTCTGGATTTTACAACGGCGGTCCTAACTGGGAGCGCCGTTCTTATTTCCCAGAATTTCTTCTTGTAGTTGTAGTTAAGCGTAACAACGGCTACATAATTTTTTCCTTCGGTATTGGTTGTCACTAAATCCAATGCGTCATTCGGGGCTTGGCGAATTTCTCCAAAAGTCGTGACAATCAATTTGACAAAATCCATTGCTGATATACCAAGAGTGTCGAGTTCCATCTTGTGTTTCTTGTTTATATGCTCGATATGTCTGTTGTCAATCATGATGTCAGCGCACTTCACATGCGCTTGTTTCGCAATAGGCATAGAGATTCTACCGACTTTGATGAACTCGGAGGCGAATGCTTTGTTAGCGTTCATGGTTTTCTTTTTTGTTTTCTGTTAATGGTTGATGTTTTTTCTCAAATTATAGAATGTTATGTCATAGTTGTTATGATTTTCGATGACAAAAATACAACAATCCATTTAGATGATTCTCTTCAATAAATATTTTTTCCATAAAAATGACGAAACTATGGTTTTGTTCGTTTTTCTGCAAATATTGCGAGATATTTGACCATTTTGCTGACATTAGCAAAATGATTTTTTCCCTATCTTTGCCCCGTCAATCTGATAAACAAGCTGCGGATATAAATATCATTTTTAATTGTTTTTTTTATGGCAAGATCAGAAGAATTGGTTAAAAATATTTATTTGGCTGCTCAAGAAGTATATGATAATAAAATTTCATTGAAAGACCAGAAGATTAAGATGCAGAATTTTTTTGGAATGAATCCTGGGTCCTTCAATGATTTTTATTATGGGTATGCGAAGATGAGGACCGGAGAAATTAGCAAAAGAGGACTTGAAACTCGTTCATATGATTACTTTATTTTAAAAATATATGAAGAGTTTGGAAAAGTTGGATTAGAAAAAGCATTACAATCATTTCGGCAGACACTTGATTATTACCAACAAACAATAGGGGTTCCTTGCCGTTCATGGCAACGCATATATGATAAATATAGCGAATTATTAAAATCACGATCAGGAGAATAGTAAACTTGTAAAAATTCCCATGTACCATGTTCACCCCATTCTCCTCCTTTACCAACGTCACCTCATGCACCCATTTCACCACCTCTAACTTATCGTTTTCGCAATCTTCTCGATGTTTAGGCTTCGTGCGGATGCGTCGATGATCTCCTTGTAGATGCCGCCTTTCTTGTAGATTTCGTCGGGGTCGCCGTCCTCCTC
>R22__coassemble_864_pt1 | contig 17044 bp, 15 predicted proteins | sample R22__metabat2_high_PE_025 | metagenome-assembled genome bin R22 | reverse complement strand
GGTGCGGTGGAAGATCCCAACACCTTCAACGGGGAGATTTTCAACAGCACCCGCACAGTCGTGGCTCCAATTATGATGTTCTTGGGCCTCGCCTTGGAGGTGGTCGCCATCATGTGGCATCCCAGAGCAAAGAAACAAGAGGAAAGCAATATCGAGTAGGTTATGGGCTGGCTTGAAGCGTTGATATTGGGCATTGTGCAGGGGCTCACCGAATTCCTGCCAGTCAGCAGCAGCGGGCACCTCACCTTGCTCTCAAATCTGTTCGGACTTTCCGGGGAATCCAATCTGACCATGATCGTGGTCCTGCATGTGGCCACTGTGCTGAGCACGCTTACCATCCTTTGGAAAGAGATTGTTTGGATTTTCAAGGATCTGTTCGCCAAGCAGTCATGGAGAAGTTATAACGGTCTGAACAATGGCACCAAGTACGCCATCAACATTCTCATCTCTATGATCCCCGTTGCCATTGTGGGTTTCTTCTTCAAAGACAAGGTGGAAGAAATTTTCGGTTCCGGATTGTTAATTGTTGGCATCATGCTGATTGTCACGGCATTACTGCTGGCATTTGCCTATTTTGCGAAACCCCGCCAGCGGGAGCATATTTCCGGTTTGCATGCCTTCATCATTGGTATTGGGCAAGCCATTGCCGTAATGCCCGGACTTTCGCGTTCTGGCACCACCATTGCCACGGGACTACTGTTGGGCAACAAAAAAGAGAATCTGGCCCAATTTTCCTTCCTTATGGTAATTCCTCCTGTTTTGGGCGAGGCGTTGTTGGATGTCATTGACATTTCCCAACAAGGTTTCAGCGCCGCCATGGACGGCATCTCCGCGGGAGCAATCATCATCGGCTTCGTTGCCGCTTTCATCACCGGATGTCTGGCATGCAAATGGATGATCAACATCGTGAAGAAAGGCAAACTTATATGGTTCGCCATCTATTGTGTCATCATCGGCATCCTTGCCATCTGCCTCGGTTTATGTTAAAGAAGTTCATCCATTCCGCCACCTTCCAACTCCCTGAGTTCGAAGCGAATCCCGAAAGCGATTTGCTGCTTTTTGACAAGCCTTACCGGTGCACATCTTTTGACATTGTGGGCAAGGTACGACGCGTTGTGCAAAAGCAGGCTGGCAAGCGGATAAAAGTAGGCCATGCGGGCACTTTGGACCCCTTGGCCACCGGTCTGCTCATCATCTGCATCGGCAAGATGACCAAGCAGATAGACAGCATACAGGCACAGGAGAAGGAGTACACTGGGACCTTCATGATGGGCAGTACCACGCCCAGTTTCGACCTGGAGCATCCTATCGATCAGGAATACCCCTACGCCCATATCACGCGCGAAGCCGCAGAAGAGGCGGCACGCTCTTTTATCGGAGAGATTGACCAGGTGCCCCCCATGTTTTCCGCTGTAAAATTCAGTGGCAAAAGGGCTTATGAGTTAGCCCGAGAGGGTGAGGAGGCGGCGTTGGCCGCCAAGCGCATCACCATCTACGATTTTGAAATCACCCGCTTTGAGTTGCCGGAGATAGACTTCCGGATCCGTTGTTCGAAAGGGACCTACATCCGTTCCATAGCGCGCGATTTCGGAGAAGCCCTGCAAAGTGGCGCGCATCTCACCGCCCTCCGGCGCACGCGCATCGGTGAATTCCGTGTTGAGGAAGCCATCAAACCCATACTGTCATGAAAAGAACCGCCATCCCTTTCCTCATATTGTTGCTCTGCCTTTGCGCCGACGCGCCCGCCCAACCCTCCTACAGCTTAAAAAGTTGGGTGAAAACCAGACGCGCCGACTTGAAAGTCTATGACAAACCCAACATGTCCGGCTGGACTTTGGTCTTTGAAGACAACTTCGACGGCAAGCAAATCGACACCAGTCTTTGGCACACCTGCACAGGAGGATGGAAACGGAATCATGCCAACAAACCCCTTTATTACAAAGATGAGAATGTCATACTCCAAAATGGCATAGTAAGACTCACGGCAAGGCGTGATCCAGGTGTTCACAAGGGCTGGTTCGCGGATGTGAACGAGGGAAAGGGTGGTTGGCGCGACCATCTTTTCGATTATTCCTCCGCCATCATCGAAACCAAGGAAAAATATTGTTACGGCTTCTTTGAAGCCCGATGCAAAATACCTTCCGGCCCTGGATTCTGGCCAGGATTCTGGATGTTCGGTGGCGGTGGAGAGATTGATGTTTTCGAATTCAACTCCTCCAAACCAAAAAAGCACTACATCACGGTTCACGACTGGCCCGACAATGCCCCGCACCGGCAGTTTGCCTCATCCTGGAGAAGCCGCGAATCCTTCGCCGATGACTTCCATACCTTTTCGGTGGAATGGGACAAATGGAAACTGGTGTTCCGGGTGGATGGCATCGCACGGCGGGCCGATTTCCGATACATCACCCCTGACGGGAAAGTGGTTGAGAATGCCAGCCAATACGACCCCGCGACCGCCATTGAGAATCCTCTGTTCCCAACTGGCGAGCAATGTGTCAAACTGAACCTGTCCATTCCTGCCGACAACAGCACCTTCATGGCCCCGCCTGACGAACGCACCCCGTTCCCATCTTCCATGGATGTGGATTTCTTCAGAATATACAGGATATACACAATAAAATAAATTTTTTTTAGTTAACCAAAAATAGATATAATCCAAATGAGCATGAATCGGAACAAGTTATGGTATCATTTATTATTGGCGGTAGTGGTATCGGTGGTGCTGCTATTTGTCATCTTCTTGGCTTTAAGGTTGTTCACACGGCATGGCAAGGAGGTGGAAATGCCCAGTTATATCGGCCGTAACGCATCCGAGCTCACCCAAAGCGGCCGTCAGGAAGGTTTTGTCTTTGTGGTTTCCGAAGAGGTGTACAAGGAAGGCACCGAACCCGGCACCATCCTCACCCAAAACCCGGCCCCTAAGGAGAATGTGAAAAAGGGACGGAAGGTCTATCTGACCGTCTCTGCCAAGACGCCGCCATTCATCAAGATGCCCGCTCTGCAGGACCTTTCCATGCGCCAGGCACAAATCATGCTGGAGGCACAAGGACTCGTTCTGGACCGCATCATTGAAAAGACCAGCCCTTACGAGAACGTTGTGCTGGATGTGCTGTACCGCGGTCATCATATTGCCCCCGGGACCGACATCCGCATGGGTGAGCGCATCACGCTTGTTGTTGGAAAGACCATCGGAGAACTCCCCGACAGTCTGGAAACGGTTGAATAAACGATTATTGCACAAAACATGAGACACTTTCGAAGTTTACTATTTTTCTTTATTATATGTCTTCTGTACCCAACCACTATGAGGGCGCAGGAGTTTCTTACCGGCATCACTCAAAACAGCATTTTAGTAAAGGCATATAATTCCAACACACCTAAAGGCACTCGCGACATCTCGGTGCGACTGCCTTTCACGGAAGACTTTTCCAACTACACCGGTTACCCCAGCAGTGAACTTTGGACTGACCGTAAATGCTTCGTGAACAACACTTTCGCAATAGTGCCGCCCTCCATTGGAGTGGCCACCTTTGACGCATTGGATGAAAACGGCAAAATCTATACCCATGCCGACCGAACCACATTCCCCGCTGACACCTTGACATCCGTCTGCATTCGTTTGGACAGCAACTTCACACAGCATCGTCCGATGCGCGTCAGCGACTCCCTCTATTTCAGTTTCTATTATCAGCCGGGCGGTGGATGTTCAGGCACCCCACCTGTAGGATGGGAGCGCATAGGCGACGCGCCGGAGCACGACGACGCGCTAGTGCTGGAATTCGGCTATGCCACAGGAAACATGGTCTTCCAAGGTTTTGTTTACGGCGAATACATACTTGGTGAAGGCGAATACCATATTGCCGGCGACACAATTGAAAACCCCTTTATACCAGGCACTTATTACATCTTTGAGAGCAACGCTTTTGCTGGCGAGACCATCCTGATACCTGCCGATTCCATTTTCGGTCCCGAATATGTCTGGAACGAGGTTTGGTCGAGTTATGGTTGTTCCCTGGACAGCTGGCTCGCGCAAAATCCGCTGGACTATTTCAAGCAGGTGCTCATCCCCATCACCGATGAACAGTACTTGCGCAACAATTTCCAATTTCGTTTCCGCAACTATGCCAGTCTGGATCTGGACTCCTGGAGCGGCAACAACATCGTGGGCTGGGCCAGCAATTGCGACCAATGGAACATCGACTATATCCGCATTGACATCAACCGAAACGCGGAGGACTTCTACCCCAGCGATGTGGCGTTTGTAAGTCCGACCACCAGCGCTTTGTCCTTATATCAATCCATGCCGTGGCATCAGTACCGCACTTCCGACATGGCTGAAAAATTCCACAACCAACTGAGCAATATCTCCAGCGAAACCCGAAATGTGGGATACCAGTATTCGGTTGTCAAGCAACCAGGCGGCACGGTTTATCAGTCCACCATCAACTATATGAATGCCACGCCCTACTACGACAGCGGGCTTCACACCTACGTGCCTCACGCCGAACCCGCTATAGGATTTGACTACCCGTACGATGGTGCCGACAGCGCGCTGTTCCGGATCACGCATGTGTTCAAAATGGAAGGCACGAGCGATGAAAACCGGCACAACGACACCTGTGTGTTCGAGCAGAAGTTCTACAACTATTACGCCTACGATGACGGGACCGCCGAAGCGGGCTACAGTTTGCTCTCCACCCTAAGCAATCCGGAATCTTATTTGGCCGTACAGTTCACATTAGCGGAACCCGACAGTTTACGCTGTGTGCGCATGTGGTTTAACAGTGTGCTCAACGATGAGAATTTCGGGAATTTCACCTTGATGGTATGGGATGATGACAACGGCCGTCCCGGCAATGTCATATACTCCCTTCCAGCACAATTACCCGCACATGCGGCTGATTATCTTAACTTTGTGAGTTATTATCCAGAAGAGCCCATCCCTGTGGAGGGAACCTTCTATGTGGGATTCCTTCAAACCCACAACATCCAACTCAACTTGGGTTTCGACCAAAACAATGATGCTCGGGGGCATTTCTTCTACAGTGTGGCCAATGAGTGGAAAGAATCGTTCTACAAGGGGGCGCCCATGATTCGGCCTGTGGTTGGCAAATATTTCGACTACACGGGCATAGCAGACCGCAAAACCACCGAGGTGCGTTTGTATCCCAACCCCACCACCGGAATGCTCTATATTTCCACCGATGAGGATTTGCAAAATCCTGATTATCAGATTATAGACATATACGGCCGGCTTCTCGAGCAAGGGCGTGCCGAAGGAAACACCATCGATCTCAGCCGCCAGAAACCGGGTGTTTATTTCATCCGGATGTCACACGACAACCGTATCATCACGACAGAAAAAATAATAAAACACTAAAACATGAATCTGAACCTAACCCGTCCTCTTGTATTTTTCGATCTGGAGACCACAGGTCTCAATGTAGGCAAGGACAAAATCGTTGAAATCTCTTTTATCAAAGTCATGCCGAATGGTGAGGAAATTCACCGCACCGAGCTTATCAACCCTGGCGTGCACATTCCAGAGGAGTGCTCGGCCATTCATGGCATCACGGACCATGATGTGAAGGACAAGCCCACTTTTGCTGATTTTGCCGACGACTTTCTGCAATTCATCGGGGATGCGGACTTGGCCGGGTTCAACTCCAACAAATTCGATGTGCCACTGCTGGTGGAGGAGTTTTTGAGATGCGGTCGCCGTTTAGACTTGCGCAACCGCTATCTTATTGATGTTCAGAATATTTTCCATAAAATGGAACCCCGGAACTTGTCGGCCGCTTACAAGTTCTACTGCCATGCTAATCTGGAGGATGCGCATCAGGCGAGTGCGGACACACAGGCCACCTATGAGGTTTTCAAGGCGCAATTGGAGAAGTACAAGGATGTGGAATACACCGACCCGCGCACCAAGGCCGTCAGCATCCCCATAAATGGGGACATGAAAACGCTGAGTGCTTTCACCAAGGAGCACAACACCGTCGATATGGCCGGTCATATCGTGCTGGACAAGAACCAGAATGCCGTTTTCAATTTCGGCAAGCACAAAGGCGTGCCCGTATCTACAGTATTTGCCAAAGAACCAGCGTATTATGATTGGATGATGAAGGCCGATTTTCCGCTTTACACCAAAGAAATCATCACGCAAATTTTCAAAGAAGTGCAGTTGGAAAAGAAGTTCACTCCACCATCACTTTTTTAGGGGATAGAGTGATGTTTTGTATTAGAATTATTATTACATTTGCCACCGCTTTCAGAAGCGGTGGTTTTTTTATGCCCAACAAACGGAAAATATCCTACAAAGTAATATAAATCAACAACTTATCAAAAATAACACTTTATGGAAAAAATTAAATCATTGGCTGATCTCAAGAAGAAAAGAGAGGAGCTTCAATCCAAAATCGAGTTGCGCGAAGAAGGCGACAACGTAGAAAACTTGGTTCAAATCAAGGTTGCTATGGCCACCTGCGGTATCGCATCCGGTGCTAAGCAGACGATGGAGGCCATCATTGACGAGTGCAAGAAACAGAATGTCAAGGCGGTGGTTTCCCAAACCGGCTGTATGGGCTATTGCTATGCGGAGCCCACGGTGGAAGTGAAGAAACCGGGTGAGGAGCCCATCGTATTCGGCCACGTTGACACCAAGAAGGGTCAAGAACTGGTGACGAAATACATCATGGAAGGTGAAATCCTCGAAGGCGTCATTCCTGTCAACTACGAAAAAATCGATAACAAATAACAAGGAGGTCTCCAATGGCAAATTACAAATATCACATTCTGCTTTGTGGTGGTACTGGATGTACCGCTTCCGAAAGCCCGAAAATCAAAGAAAACTTCATCCAATTACTGGCTGAAAAGAACCTTACCGATGACGTGCAAGTGGTAGCTACCGGTTGTTTCGGCTTCTGTGAGAAGGGCCCCATCGTCAAGATTCTGCCCGATAACACATTCTACACACAAGTGAAACCCGAGGATTGCCGCGAAATCATCGACGAGCACATCATCAAAGGTAGAAAAGTACAACGCCTGTTGTATGAAAACCCTGAGGATCAGAAACACATTTCCGACTCCAAGCACATGGGTTTCTACAAGAAACAGATGCGTATCGCATTGCGTAACTGCGGTTTCATCGATCCTGAGAACATCGACGAGTACATCGCACGCGACGGTTACAAGGCATTGGCCACCGTTCTGGAGCAACACGATCCCGCCGCCACCATCGACCTCATCAAGAAATCCGGTCTCCGTGGCCGTGGCGGTGCTGGTTTCCCCACCGGTTTGAAATGGGAACTCTGCGCCAAGAACGCCGCTGACCAGAAATACATCATCTGCAACGCCGACGAAGGCGACCCGGGTGCGTTCATGGATCGTTCCATCTTGGAAGGCGACCCGCACTCCATCATCGAAGCTATGGCTATCGGCGGTTTCTGTATCGGAGCCACCATCGGTTTGGTCTATATCCGCGCTGAATACCCGCTGGCTATCCACCGTCTGCAAGTGGCCATCAACCAAGCCCGCGAATACGGTCTGCTCGGCAAGAACATCTTCGGAACGGATTTCGATTTCGACATCATCCTCCGCTACGGTGCCGGCGCATTCGTCTGCGGTGAGGAAACCGCTCTGATCCACTCCATGGAAGGTCTTCGTGGTGAACCTACCTTCAAACCGCCGTTCCCGGCCGTTGAGGGTTATCTTAAGAAACCGTCCAATGTGAACAATGTGGAAACCTACGCCAACATTCCGGTTATCATCAACAAGGGTTGGGAATGGTTCTCCTCCATCGGAACCGAGAAATCCAAAGGTACGAAAGTGTTCGCATTGGCTGGCCAAATCAACAATGTCGGTTTGATCGAAGTCCCGATGGGTATCACCTTGCGTGAAGTCATCTACGAAATCGGTGGCGGTATCAAGGGCGGCAAGAAGTTCAAAGCCGTGCAAACCGGTGGTCCTTCCGGCGGTTGCTTGACCGAGAAGTTCCTCGACACCCCGATCGACTACGACAACCTCGTGGCTGCAGGTTCCATGATGGGTTCTGGTGGTATGATTGTCATGGACGAAACCTCCTGTATGGTTTCCGTGGCTAAGTTCTACCTCGACTTCACCGTGGAAGAGTCCTGCGGCAAGTGCTCACCCTGCCGTATCGGTAACAAGCGTCTGTGCGAAATCCTCGACAAGATCACCAAGGGTCAAGGCACCATGGAAGACCTCGATAAACTCCGCAACCTGGCACATGTCATCAAAGACACGGCGCTCTGCGGTCTCGGCCAGACTTCCCCGAACCCTGTGTTGTCCACCATCGACAACTTCTGGGATGAGTATGTGGCACACGTGGTTGACAAGAAATGTCCTGCCGGCCAGTGCAAGGCCCTGAAACAATATGTCATCGATCCTGACAAGTGTAAAGGTTGTACGGCTTGTGCCCGCAACTGTCCGGTCGGTGCCATCAATGGTACAGTGAAAATGCCGCATGAAATCAACCAAGAGCTCTGTATCAAGTGCGGTACCTGTATTGAGAAATGTAAGTTTAACGCAATTAGTATTAAATAGTAAAAGGGTATTAATATGGATATGATAAAATTAACAATAGACAATAGAGAAGTTGAAGTACCAAAAGGTACCACTATTCTTAAAGCCGCTCAAGGCATGGGTATCGATATTCCTACCCTTTGCCATTTTGAGCTGAATAATTTGGGCGTGCACAACAAACCCGGCGGATGCCGTATTTGTGTGGTGGAAGTGGCCGGCCGTCGTAACCTGGCTCCCGCCTGTGTCACCGAATGTATGCCCGACATGGTGGTGAGAACCAACTCCATGCGCGTCATCAACGCTCGTAGAACCGTTCTTGAGCTGATCCTTTCCGACCACCCGGCAGACTGTCTGCAGTGCGCCAAGAACGGCAACTGCGAATTGCAGGATCTCGCCGTGCGTTTCGGCATTCGTAAGAACCCGTTCATCGGACCGGAGCACGCCCAATCCTCCTATCAGATTGAGGTTTCTCCATCCATCATCCGCGACATGAACAAGTGCGTCATGTGCCGTCGTTGCGAGACGATGTGTAATGAGATGCAGACTGTAGGCGCTTTGTCCGCTATCGAGCGTGGTTTCCCGGCAGTGGTTTCCACCGCTTTCAACCAGCATCTTGACCACTCACCGTGTACCTTCTGCGGCCAGTGCGTTGCCGTTTGTCCGGTGGGCGCCCTTACCGAAGTGGACCACACCGGCGCAGTGCTTCGCGCTATCGTGGATCCCAACAAGAAGACGGTTGTCCAAGTGGCTCCCGCTGTGCGTGTGGCCATTGGCGAAGAGTTCGGCATGGAACCTGGCACCATCGCTACAGGCAAGCTGACCGCCGCTCTGAAGGCCCTCGGTTTCGACTATGTGTTCGACACTGACTGGTCTGCCGACTTGACGATTATGGAAGAAGGCACCGAACTTATCGACCGTCTGACCAAATATCTGGGTGGTGACAAGAGCGTTCCGCTTCCTATCCTCACCTCCTGCTGCCCTGCATGGGTGAACTTCTTCGAGCACCAGTTCCCTGAGATGAGAGATCTTCCTTCCACGGCAAAATCTCCGCAACAGATGTTCGGTGCTATCGCCAAATCCTATTTTGCTGAAAAGATTGGCATCAAACGCGAAGATATGATCAGCGTGTCTGTGATGCCTTGCTTGGCCAAGAAATATGAAGTTGGCCGTGACGAGTTCAAGGTAAATGGCAATCCTGATGTCGATTACTCCATTTCCACCCGCGAGTTGGCACGCCTCATCAAGATGGCCAACATCGACTTCAAGTCCCTGCCTGATGCTGAATTCGACAGCCCGCTCGGTCAGTCCACTGGTGCTGGTGTTATCTTCGGTACTACGGGCGGTGTGATTGAGGCCGCTGTCCGTACCGCATACGAAGTCATCACCAAGAAACCGCTTCCGAAGATCGATTTCGAGGAACTGCGTGGTTTGGAAGGTGTTCGTAGCGCCACCATCGATGTGGACGGTTTGAAATTGAATATCGGTATCGCACACGGTTTGAAGAATGCCCGCAAACTGCTGGAAGACATCAAAGCCGGCAAGTGCCAGTTCCACGCCATCGAAATCATGGCTTGTCCTGGTGGTTGTATCGACGGTGCCGGTCAGCCGCTGCACCATGGTAATGCCGACATCATCAAGGCTCGTTGGGAAGCTATCTACCGCGCCGATAGAGAGATGCCGATCCGTAAATCCCACGAAAACCCGTCCATCCAGGCCATCTACAAAGAGTTCTTGGGTGAACCTTGCGGTCACAAGTCTCACGAACTGCTGCACACGCACTATTTCGACAGACAGACCACCGTGGAAGTGGATTTAAATAAATAATTAATCTGAAAAAAGCATAAATATGGATAATAAGAAGATTATAATAAAAATGAAACCTGAAGTCAGGGAAAAAGTTATTGAAATCTGCAATAACTTCAACAACAACCCTGGCGAACTCATCAATGTCTTACATCAGACACAAGATTTCCTCGGTTATCTGCCCGCAGAAGTCCAGGAGCTGATTGCTGAAAGACTGCACATGCCGACCGCCAAGGTTTACGGTGTGGTTTCTTTCTACGCATTCTTCACCATGACCCCGAAAGGCAAATACCCCGTATCCGTATGTATGGGTACCGCATGTTATGTGCGTGGTGGCGAGAAAATCCTGGACGCCTTCAAGAAAGAGTTGGGCGTGGAGGTTGGCCAAACCGATGCCAACGGTCTCTTCTCCCTCACCTCTTTGCGTTGCGTAGGCGCTTGCGGTCTGGCCCCTGTCGCCCTCGTGGACGGCAAGGTCTTCGGTCGTTTGGCTCCTGCCATGATCAAAGATATTGTGAAGGAATACCGCGACAAAGAGTAGTATTTATTGCTACTGACGAAAAAAGACGGTCCAATGGGCCGTCTTTTTTTGTATCACAAATGTCGGACATCAACTAAAAAAAAATGTACCTTTGCCACCGAAAACATAAATACATATACATCAAAACTTTGAAAACATGTTTCACATTATTCAACAATACAAATCAAATGACGCTCAGGTTATGCTTGACGTGCTCATTGAAAATGAAACCATTTGGCTGACACAGTCTCAAATAGGTGTGCTCTTTGGCGTGCAGAAAGCTGCTATTTCAAAGCATCTGAAAAACATCTTTGAATCTGGTGAATTGAATCAAGACTCAGTTGTTTCCATTTTGGAAACAACTGCTCGGGATGGCAAAAACTACTCTACACACTGTTTATCACCTCGGTGCCTCTCTCAAAGACCTGGGAAAGAAACTCTTTGCCTTCAGTCGGATGGAAGTAAAGGCAAAGGAGATTGTTTAAACACCTTACGATTCAACCACATCGGCATCCAGTATCACCTGCTCACTGCCATCTGCGCCATTGGTGTAAACCTCACCGTATAAATCCACTTTCCGTCATCGTGCGTGACCGTAATGTGCGCAATCCTATCATTTTCAGGTATGACTGCTCCACCATAGAACAACCTTGCAATTCAAAATGCAACCTATAAAATGATTAAAAAAAAAAAAGTTATTTGCCCATTAGTTCAGGTGACACATTTTGTGAGTCTATTCTCACCTCGCGACCATCCGACAGGACATATATCGCTATCTGTTTGTTCTTGACTCCAAATCGGATAGTGGCATTGAGAGAATCATGCAATCATTGCAACCCGTATTTTTCCTTCAGCCGTCCGAGCAAGCCATTGGCCTGCATCTGGCGGATCATTTGGTTGACAAACTGCAACAGGTCGTCCTGACCTTTGCGCATCAGCACACCGATTTCGCTGTGGGTGAACGGCATTGCCAACAATGGAGCCGCAAGCCACGGGTCGTTTTGGACATACCACGGGGCTTCGGTGATTTCGGTAATCATCACATCAGCCTCACCCTGCGCCACCAGCCCAGGGATTTCCTCATTGTTCGGATGTACAATAATCGTGGCATGGGTGAGATAATCATGAGCGAACTTCTCGTTCAGTCCGCCGGGATTCACCATCACTCGCACCTCGGGCTTGTCGATGTCTTCCAGCGACTGGAACCGCGTGAAATCCTCCGCACAGTGGGCAGGATCTCTTTGTTCGGTTTGCACGAAATGAAGAGCATCGTGCAACTGGCGAGGATGACAGCGAGCAGCCGCAGGAGGTTCTTTTTTATTGTTATTATAATAATGTTTCTGTTGTAAAGAAACTATTCACCAATAATCTCCTTGTGGTTTATCAGGATATTCTTGGCAGTACCCACCTTGTTGGAAAACTCAAACATCGACATCGCATACCAACCCTCGTAATCCGGAGCCCAGTAACGGATACCGGCCATACCGTTGGCTCTGCCCCACTTCACCACATCGGCGTAAATGTTGGCCTGGCCCTGCTGATCGTGTTTGTAGCCCCTTACTTTCTTGTTCCATCCGGCAAAAGGACCATCCATTTTTCCCGACGGATAGGAGAATTCGCCGATAAAGACGTTGAGACCGCATTTCTTGTTGATTTTCTTGACCGTTTTCTTCAAGAGGGCCTTCTTATTAATCGACATGGAAGGAGCACTGGGATAATAGCTGATGCCGGCGGTCTCCATCTCATAGCCGTTCTCTTTCATGAAATTGAAGAATTTCGCAGTGCAGCCAGCGGGAAAGACCACGGTAGCGACATGCGTGGAGAATTTGACATTGGAAGCGTCGATGCCCAATTTGGCGTAAGCGCTCAAGATGCCTCTTTTCACAGCGGCATAAGCTTGGGCGTCATGTTTCCACACGTGTTTCTTGAGCCAGCCACGAGCAAACACGGGAGCCGTGTATTTCTTGAGGGTACCTGCCTTCTCCAGTTTGGGGTCCACGGCGGTTTTCAGTCCCATGCTGATACCGGCGAAACCGAAATTGGCCTCATTTCCGAGATTCCAGTTGTTCACTGTACAACCCGTGCTGAGAATCGCCTCGGCCACAAATTCGCCGTAGGTTTCCAACACTACGCATATTTCATCCAAGGGCAGTTCTTCCCATTGTTTTCCATTCATCAGGTAGTTGAACTCCGGATACTCGTCGAAGCGCGGGGCCTGCTGCTTGTCCATATCCATGTACGTGTATGCGCACATGATTTCCGGATTGATGGGGATATCCAATGCTTTGGCAATCTGGCACAAGCGGATGGCCTGGTCAAAGGTGTGCACATTGGCATTTTCGTCAGGTTCCCCGTCGGTGGTGTTCTCGGCGGTTACATGGCGTTTGGTGGCCACACGGACATACATTTCGGTGGAACCGAGTTCGCGATAAATGGATTGCAGTTCTTCCGGGGTTGAGGCAGTTCTTCCGTTAACATTAAATTTGTATCCTTCCTGGAACTGGTTCAGCGAGAAGGGACTCAACGAGAGGGCCACGCGGAAATTTTCAGTTTCCGCTTCTTTTGGGGTGTGAGATTTCTTTTTACCTTCTTTTTCGCCCACAAACAATAATGGAATCACTTGTGATGTGCTTTTCGCACGCATGACGCGCTGGTCGTCCATCTCCTTGCCATCAACGGTGGCGTAACCCACATATTCCATCCGGTCGCTGGGTTCAAACGGGTTGGCAACCACGTTTTTGGTCTGTAGAAACGCAAGATTTTGCGTCTCTACAACGCCCTGATATTCAATTCTGTCGGCCTTTCCGCCACCTTCACACACCATTTTGATGGATGACATATATCCGTTTTGGCGGGCGGTCAACACGTACGTACCCGGCATGGCAAGGGCGACACGGAACAGGTGTGTGCCTGGTTGGTCCGATTGTATGGACGAATGATCGGTTGCGGCAACGACACGACCATTGACATCAGCGATGGTCAGAACCACCTTCCCGGCCTCGGCCACGGCAAGACGCACATCGGTGGAGTTTTTGAACGGATTGGGATTGTTTTGCGACAAAACCAGACCGCCGTTTTTGTCCATATCACACGCAATATTCCGCATGACCAGCGTAGTGTCGGGCCAGAAGAGGGTTTCCTGCCATCCTTTGGTATGGTTGGTGACCACCACACGGTCGAGTTGCACATTACAGTTGTCGGCATCACGTCCCGTGAATGTGAGGGTGATGTCTTGCGCTGCAGCGTAAAAGCACATCAGCGCCAAAAGAGAAAGAGTAAGTAATTTTTTCATAATATAACTTTTAAAAAAATATTCAACATTAAATACATTTGCAAAAGTATGAATAATTGAAATAAGTTAATTATCTCTTTTCCATTACTTTTGTTCTTTTTTCCATATTTCAAATATTGTTTCCATTCATAATTTTGTTAAATTTGCAACGTTTTATTCACAAGACTTATCCCGATTTTGTTCTATAAGTTACTTCCGTTAAAAAAAATGAAGACTAAAAAGACTGCAGACAAGACACTCCCCGTTCTGGATGACTCGCAAAGTATTATTAAGTGCACATCTTGGCGGAACAATGAAATCCGCGTGGCCGAAATAGGAGACTTCGCATCAGAAAACAAACCGGAGTACTTCCACACCAACGATTATGCGATTCTTTTCATTTATCAGGGCACTCTCTGCGGGAAGTTCAACCAGTTGGAAGCCGAGATGACAGCGCCGTCGGCCGTTTATATTTTCAATGACCATGTATTGCATTATAAAAGCAACTCTCCGGATTTCCGCGCCCGAATCCTTGGGTATTCGCCTGCCATAGCCGAAGAGCTGGCGCTTCCAATACCGTATGACAAGGTGCACTATGCATACGTGCGCCCCGTCATGCACCTTGACGAGCAAGGCATGCGGACCGTGATGCACTATTTGGATTTTCTGGAAGAACTGATGAGCGGAGACGCGCCCAATCGTCATTCGTCAATCCTGCACCTCATCCGCTCGCTGGTAATGTATCTTATTGATTTCTACACAGAAAGCATCCTGTCACAAAAGCCGCTATCGCGCCCCGAGGAACTGGTCGGACGTTTTCTCTCACTGGTGGACAACCATTGCCATGAGCATCATTGTATTGACTGGTACGCTAACGAATTGTGTCTCACACCCAAATATGTGGCCAATGTGGTAAAAGATGTGACGAATCGCACGGCAGGAGAGTGCATCAACGAAACACTCATCCGTCAGGCCAAATCGCTGCTAATCACCTCCACGCTCTCTATCCAGCAGATTGCCGACCGCCTTGGGTTCAAAAACCAAAGTCATTTCGGAACTTTCTTCCACAGGATTGTGGGCATGAGTCCGAAAAAATACAGGAATTCGTCTAGACGATAAATTGGCGAGACATTACAGTATAGCACTGTTCAACTTCTTTGCAAACTGCCGTACAAATTTCTTTAAAAATTTTTCTATTGTATTTTATTTTGTTTTTTTCATACATTTGCAGCATTAAAAAACACTAACAAAAAACGAAAATTATGGATTTAACAAGTATCATCTCATCCCTCACCGGCAACAATATGATCGGTGAAATCAGCAAAAAATTCAACATTGACAACAGCAAGATCATAGCTGTCATCAAAGCCGCCATTCCGAAATTCCTGGCCCAGATGCAGCGTAACGCCGGCACTACAGCGGGAGCATCCGCCCTTGTACAGGCCTTGGGCAGCCATGCGGGTCAAGGCATGGGCTTGAACATTGAAGACGGTATGAAGATCCTCGGCAAAGTGTTCGGAAACAACCTCGGTTCTGTGGTTTCCGGCCTTTCCTCCCAAACCAGCACCACCAACGATCAGGTCAACAACATTTTGGCCTCCATCGCGCCCAACCTGCTGGCCATCCTTGGCAAGAATCACGCTTCTGCCGGCGGCAACATCGGCAATGTGTTAGGTTCCCTGCTGGGCGGCACCTCTTCCTCCGGTTCCACGGGTGGAAAGTTGCTTGGCGGTCTGCTCGGAAAACTGATCAAGAAATAACACGCTTCTGGAAAAGCAACTCCGCGTATGAGACGGTTATGGCTGATTCTTATCGGATTATTTGCTGTTATCCCTACCATCAGCGCCCAAGTAACTCTCTCCTTTTCCAAACCCGGTGGATGCTACACGGATATTTCCTCCATCTCCATTCTGGCAGAAAGCGACGGAAACATTCCTTTTCAGATTCACTACACTCTCAACGGAGGCACACCCTCCGTTGGGAGTTTTTTGTATAAGCATCCCCTGACCTTGAACAGCAAACTGCATTCCACATCCAATATTTACAAAATACCCAACACTACTGAAAAATACAAATCGCCCGTTCCTCCTGATGTGGAGCGTGTTATCGTTATCCGCGCCGCTGCCTTCGACAAGAAGGGGCAACGCTGTTCGGAAGTGATCACATCCACTTATGTCATTTTCCCGCTACTGGGCAGGACCACCAGACTGCCGGTGATTTCCCTTTGTGTGGACTCCGCCGGCCTTTTTGACCACGAACAGGGGATCTTCATTCCCGGGGCAAACTTCGACCCCGCCCATCCGGAGGAAACAGGCAACTATTTCCTTTCTGGCAAGGAACACGAAATTGCAGGACATGTGGAACTGTTGGACGAAAATCGCATGCTGTCACAAAATTGCGGCGTGCGCACCCATGGCAACATCGGACGGCGCTACGCACAAAAAGGATTATCGCTTTATGCCCGAGAAGAGTACGGCAAAAAGAAATTTGATTGTGTTTTTGAAAACACCTCATTAAAATCCAAACATTTGATTCTGAAGCCGTTCCGGTGCGCTTGGACACCGTTGGGCTTTCAGGACCATCTTTGCCAGGAGATGGCCAAATTGTTCACCTCTTTTGAATCACTTTTCTCACGACCTGTGATTTTATTCCTCAACGGCGAATATTGGGGCATCTATTTTTTGGAAGAAAAACCTGACGAACGCTTTATCCAAAGTCATTATGGCATTGATGAGAAAGAAGTACACATGGTGCGTGACTGGGCGGGACGCGACAAAAACGGAAATATCGATACCCTCTTCACCACGATGATGGATTGGCTGCAAACCGCCGATCTTACCAAGAATCAGCAATATGCGGAATTGAAGCGGATGGTGGATGTCAGCTCCTTTACGGATTATGTG
>R22__coassemble_804_pt1 | contig 17945 bp, 18 predicted proteins | sample R22__metabat2_high_PE_025 | metagenome-assembled genome bin R22 | reverse complement strand
CAATGCGGGTCTTGAACTCTTTGCCGGCACCCACGGTGTCCACATTGTGATAGAACTGCTCAATGCTGCCACGCTCGAATTTTCCGTTCAGGAAACCGAACAGGCAGGCATCTTCGGTGAATAACTCTTTGGCATACTTGCTGTTGCCTTCAGCCACACTGCGTGTGAATTTCTCGGCAGCCTCTACGACTGCGTTGTAGTCTTCAATTTTACTTCTCATTGCTACCTTTGTTTTATTCGTAAATGATTAAATTTTTCGAGTGCAAAAGTGCAACGATTTCGGCAAACAGACATTTCTATTTGGCTCAACTTTCCTTTCTGTTTCGTCCAAAATGTGTTATGGTGTGCTATGTCGTGTATAGGACCAACCACAAAGAAGCCAACACACAGGATTACCAAATGCGATATTTATCTTGTTTTTAGCCCATTGATGGTCTCCTGCAGCCCATTGAGGAAGCGCGCCGCCTCGAAACCGTCCATCTGGGCGTGGTGGAACTGGAACGAGATGGGCAACGTCGTTTTGAAGAGCCCTCGGCGGTATTTGCCCCAAGCTAAGAAAGGATTGGTGAACAGTTCGGAATAGACACTCGGAGATATCGAAGGTTTTGAAAATCGTCACTTTCAGCATCCCAGCCGTCTTCCACAGCTCGAAAGCAAATCCGCGCGGCGAGTCTTTAGGGTTGATTTCGTGTTTCATATCGTATCATTTTCCAAATCCTTGATATTCATTGCCGGTAATCCAGACATCGTGGCTGGTTGATAAGTTGGCAAAAATACAAAATCTCACTCAGTAAACGAAATATTTTCCCCTTTTCTATGCGGGATTTTGAAAGTGCCGTTGTTACACGGGGATGGAAATAAGGGTCGAGGATTATCACATCCCGACCAGTTTGAAAGCGTCACTGAAGGGGATGGTTTCGGTGTCGCCGACGTGGTCTTTCCAGGCGGGTTCCTCATGGCTCATTTTCGAAATGGCTCGCGAAGTCATGTTTTTGACTTTCGCACATACTTCGTTGATTATCGCCATCTCTTGCTCAGTGAAACAGCTCATGTCCGCTTCACCCGCCGCTTCTAACGACACGCATTCCTGATTCTGGACCAACCTCAACCTTTCTTCCACTTCATCGAACGCACTGTAAACCCTGTCCCAACGTTGCGGCACGGGACCGAATTCGATGGCATTGTAGGCGAGGCCCGAAATGGCCATCCCGCGTTCGCGATAGGAAAGAAAGTCGATGTAGAACAACACTTTGTTCATTTTCGTTTGGTAGGTTTCACCCATTTGTCCCAGCACATACAGTAACAGGTTTTTCAGTCTCTTTGTAGATACCGGTGCGAAACCGTTGGCTAGTCCCCTGCCGCTTCGGAACAGCCGTTCGACCGCTCGCTGCTCTTCAGCACACTGCTCGGACTGGTCAACAACCTCCTGCACGCGAGCTGAAATCTTTGCATACTCTTTTTCGGTAAGCTGATGCCTCGAACTTTTCACCAAATCGAGAAAAACTCGCGGGTTCATCGCACTGCGGATCATTTTCCCGTTGCTTTCGCTGGGTACCTCACCGTCTTCATACAGCCGATACTGATTTGCGCCGAAGCCCAATATCAGCGACATTTTGGCAGCACTGAGACCATACAGCTCACGCAAAGCGACAATCTCATCCTGATATGGGATACCATGACGCTCTCGATACTGATTTGTAGCATGGTTATACCAGATGCTGTCACTTTCAGTTGTGGTATAATTCTCCCCCTCGGCATCATCCCGAAATGAGATGTACGTGAATTCGTATTTTTCACCTCTATATTCCCATGAATCAGGTGTATAAATCACCCGCATAGGCTTTCCCGTTATTGGACTGACTGGTATCTTCATAACTCTATCATTTAAATGGATACGCCAAAGGATATTCGGCAATGTTGTAGTACGGCGGCGGCTTCGACGATTTCCTTGTTGCGCGGCAGCGACGAGCCGCAGAAGATTGCTATGTGCATTGTGCTAAAACGGTTTATTTTTCTGTTTGACGTAAAGCAGTGCCCGGTTATTTCGATAGTTTGAAAATACGGACGGCGCCGCGCAGGACGATGGCGAACACGATGGCTCCGACGACGAGGTCGGGCACACGGCTGTTGAATATCCAGACCGCCACGCCCGAAAGAATGACTCCGAGGTTGACCACCACGTCGTTGGCCGAGAAGATGACGCTGGCGCGCATGTGCGCGTCGCCGCTTTTCTGTCGGTTGAGGAGCCAGAGGCAGTAGGCATTGGCGACCAGCGAGAGCGCCGACATCCATATCATGGCCGCGAACTCCGGCGGCAGGGAGGGCGAGACAAAACGCCGCACGACCTCGACCATCCCGGCCACGGCCAGCAAGGTCTGCAAAATCCCGCTCCACCGGGCCACGCGTTTCTTGCGTCCGACGGCGGCGCCGACCACCATGAGGCTCATGCCGTACACCGTGGCGTCGGCCAGCATGTCGAGGCTGTCGGCCACCAGTCCCATGGAACGGCTCAGCAGTCCGATGGCCATCTCCAGGGCGAAGAAGACGGCATTCACGAGCAGCACACGGTGCAGGACACGGCGTTGCGACGTGTCGTCGGCCGCTCCGACGGCAGCATCGGCATCGCGTGTCTCGATAATTTTGGCGCCCATGTCCACGCTCTCCATTGCATCTGCGAGACGTGCCGCCGCGCTCTCGCTGTGGGTCACCGCCAGCGTGCGCTTCCTCAGGTCGAAGTCGAGCGACGCGATGTCGTCGCCCAGCTCCGCCAGCTTCATCCGGATGATGTTCTCCTCGCTCGGGCAGTCCATTTCCTTTACCTTGAAGAGCGTTACCGTCATTTTCTTTTGATTGTCCATTTGTGTCTGTGTTTATTGTTTCTGTTCAATCTTTTGTTTCATTCGTGCATTTTCGCCGCGCTCGTGAGCGGGGTATTGTTTTTGTGCGAAAATCGGCCGCGCTCATGAGCGCGGTGCGTTGTCACGCCTCGGCGGGCGTCTCGCCCTGTGTCGCGGGGTCGGCGTCGGGCTCGGGCGTCTTCTTGTCGCGGTGCGAGGGCGCCATGGCGTGCTTGCGGAAGTATTCGAGGTCTTCGCTGACGAGGGCGACGATAGTGTCCATCCCCGCCGAGTGGCATTCGGAGCAGACGTAATGACCGTTGACGCAACGGGTCTTGCTGTTCTCCTTTTTGTGGCATATCGCACACTCCATCAGCGTGTCCTGTTCATGATATTCCAGCGGCGCACCGCAAATCAGGCATTCTTCTTGGTTCATAATATGATTTTCGGTAAAAATACAAAAAGTAGATGTGTACCAGCTACAAAAGTGGACAAAAAAGTGCTATTGGTGATTACAATAATAGAATCCGTTGATAAATCTCCCTGTCCTCATCCTTGAACACATTGAAAACCACATGCTTGATGCTGCAATCGGGATGTGCGGTCAGGTAATCCTTGACAGTTTGTACGGCGATTTCGGCGGCCAGCTGGTTCGGGAAACGGAACTCGCCCGTGGAGATGCAGCAGAAGGCGACACTTTCGAGACCGTTCTCATCGGCACAAGCCATAATGCTTCGGTAACAGGAGGCTAATTGTTCTTTCTGCAATCCCGTCGGAATGCCGTCGGGTATAATGGGGCCGACGGTGTGGATGACATACTTGCACGGCAGGTTGTAGGCCTTGGTGATTTTGGCCCGCCCCGTCGGTTCCGGATGCCCTTGTTGCAGCATCAGCCGATGACACTCCTCGCGCAGCTGCACGCCCGCCGCGGAATGGATGGCGTTGTCGATGCATCTGTGCAACGGGTGGAAACAACCCAGCATCTGCGCATTGGCGGCGTTGACGATGGCGTCCACGCTGAGACGGGTGATGTCGCCCTGCCATAACGACAATTGTTTCCCTATAAGGGCGAAAAATTTTTCGCCCTTACGAATACCCTCAATATCAACCAGTTCCACGATGCCTTTTTCCTGCAATTGTGCCTGCAATTCCTCGTCCTGCAAACGCAGAAATTCCTCGCTGACGGATTTGGGTTCGCGCACATTGCGCAGGGCACGGAACAGGTCGCGCTTGCCTTGCAAATCCTCGGGAATCCGCATCTCGGCATATTGCGGGTTTTCGTCAATCAAATATTGTATCAAACAATCCAAACGGTTCATAATCAATGGTTTTTATTTTGTTGGGACGAATGTAGGGGCGAATGTGGTAGGGGCGAATAATTATTCGCCCCTACGGGCAATCAATGTTTCCAACACCTCCCCGATATCGCCGTTGATTACAATCGACCGGTCCGCGATCTGGTCCACGGTGAACGCCTCGCCGAGGTTGACGGTGGCGTAGGTGGCATTCGGATTCTGCATCGTCCAGCGAATGAACGGGATCTTGAAGATGACGGGCGTGTTGCCGCCGCTGCCCAAATCAAGGAACAACACCTTGCCGTCTTTGTGCCGCCGGATAAATTCGGTGTATCGTTCCGACGCCGCGTGCCAGCCCTCGTCCTCAACAAAGGTCTCGTCGGCGCGCAGGTTGACCTTCATCGGACAGCCGCAGACGGGACAACGCGGAATCAATTCCGAAGGGATGCGCATATCCATCTGTTCCGCAATCATCCGTTTCACCAATTCCTCGTTGTCGTAGGTTTTCTGGTGACAAGGTTTCGCGCATTGGAACAGGCCGTAGTCGCCTTGCGTGTAGAATAATCTCTGTTTGTCAAATCCTGCCTTCTGGAACTGGTGATCGACATTGGTGGTGATGACGAAATAGTCCTTGTCTTTCAACAGTTTAAGCAGATTGTCATACACGGGCTTCGGGGCGGGCACATAGCGGTTGTAGTAGATGTGGCGGCTCCAGTAGGCCCAATGTTCCTCTTCGGTGGGAAACGGATAAAACCCCGCCGAGTACATATCGGTGAAGCCGTATTTCCCGATGAAGTCGGCAAAGTGTTGCTGGAAGCGTTCGCCGGAATAGGTGAAGCCCGCCGAGGTGGAGAGGCCTGCGCCAGCACCGATGATGATGGCGTCGGCTTCGAGTAAGGCTTTATGTAGTTTTTCTGTTTCCGTCATTATTCGTTGTTTTGAAGCGCAAAGATACGATATTTGCCGAAAATGGGCGAGATTTTTTGAAGTAGTCCTTGCTATAGTTTGGAATTCCCATTTTCAATGAAGGAACCTCTCGAAAATAACCACTTATTGTGATATCGCCACATTCGGTAATATCGGATTTTTGCCGTCGGAAATATCAAATGGACAGATTATGGGACTTTTGAGCAAATTTTTCAGCAATGCCAGAAAGCCCGAGGGCTTTTTAGGCAAAATAATGGTGAACGGAATGAACGGCGGCGGTCACGCTGCGATGGCGAATTGGGCGTTGGCAATGGTTACGAGTGGCCGCGACGACCACATTCTCGACATCGGGTGCGGCGGTGGCGCGAATATCGCCCGGCTGCTGCAACGCACCCTCCAGGGAACCGTCACAGGTATCGATTTCTCGCCAGTGTCCGTACGGAAATCAACGAAAGTGAACGCCAAAGCCATTCGGGAAGGCCGTTGCAAGGTTTTGGAAGGCAATGTCGCCAACCTCCCGTTCGCCGATGGCTCGTTCGATATGGTGACCGCCTTCGAGACCATCTACTTTTGGCCCGACATCGAGCACTGCTCCAACGAGGTGAAAAAAGTGCTGAAACCCGGCGGTCAATTCGTCATTGTCAACGAATCAGACGGTAGCGGCGAAATGGATGCCAAATGGGAGAGCATGATTGAGGGCATGCACACCTACACTCCGGAAGAAATCAGGCACCATCTGACAAATGTCGGCTTCCGCGACCTCAACATCACGGTAAACGAAGAAAAGCGGTGGCTGTGCGCGACGGCGAGGAAATGACCTTTCTGACAGAAAATGTGCATTTTTGCGGCGTGAAAGATTAAGGATATGAAAAAAACAGCCGTATTACTCCTATTACTGATATTTGCCGTCGGCCTCAAAGCACAGAAAAAACAGCTGTTTGACGGGGGAATGATGGTCCATACGGGCTATCTCATTGACAATATCCCGGCACTGGATTACAAAGCCAGCGGGATGTCTTTCGGACTTGGCGGTGTGCTGCGCTTCCACGTCGGCAATCACGTGCGCTTAGGTGGCGAAGGCTATGTCTCCACGCTCCCCCAGAAGCGCAACGGCAGCTATGTCCGCATGGGCTGGGGCGGCGTGGTGGCCGATTTCTACTGGCCGGTAAAACGGTGGAGTCCGTATGCCGGAGTGTGCGTGGGAGGCGGCAAAGCATCAACACTGCTCGTTCTCGACGGTTCCGACAGCGACTGGGAAGCCGAGACAAACGCGGTGGTACACAAAGAGCACTTTTTCTTCGTCAACCCATACCTCGGAGTGGAGTTCGCGCTCACTGAAGCGGTCCACCTCACGCTCAAGGCCGACCACCTCTTCCCCTTCAAGGGCGACGCCGTGCCCAAAGGAGTGCGCGTTTACTTCGGATTCGTGTTTGCGCATTAGAATTTGTTTCTGTCTTCTGTTTGTTTATTTTTGGATATACAAGCATAAAAAACATCCCTTATAGCCAAAAAATTAAATAAAATTGAACAAAAAGAATATTTAGTATTTTTGCAATGTCATATTTTCAGATTTTTCTAACGGACCTCGCAGGGCCTGGAGGTGTGGCACAAAAATGATAAAATTGAGATCGCTTTCAATTAATAATTACGATTATGAAAAAAATGTTCCTTTTTCTATTGGTGCTCCTCTGCATGACAGGACAGGCTCAAAACTTAACCCTTTCTTTTACAGGACGCCATGCCAACACAGGAGCATACCTACAGTTGTCGCGTGTGGAGATCACCAACCAAACGCGAGGCTGGACAGAAGAGCTGATTTATCCCGACACTATTAGCGTGCTGGTTGTTGGCACGGGCATTGGTGACAACACGCCAGTCGAGTTCGGGTTTTCACAGAATACGCCAAACCCGTTTAGCGGTACGACCTACGTGAACCTGACCTTGCCTGAGGGCGGTGCCGTGACATTGGAGGCCTGCGACGTGAACGGACGTGTGGTCATTTCGCGGAGCTTTGTCTCCATGCAACCAGGCACACATGTCTTGCGCGTAAATCTGGCAGCAGCGGGTGTCTATCTGCTAACTGCTCGACAAAGCGGTAAGGTGTCCACCGTGCGGATGGTGAATCAACGCAGTGGGGGCGAAAACTCCATGGAGATGGTGGGCTTGCGGGACATTTCACAGACCAAGGGAAACATTGACCATCCGTTCGCCTACGGAGATTCCATGATTTACAAAGGTTATACTATGATTCCGGGACAGGAACTCGAAAGCGAGGTGGTCGCGCAGACACAAAATCAGCCGGAGACCATCATACTGTATTTCAGCGCAACCACTCTTTTCGACGGTCAGCCTTGTCCAGGTGCCGCTACCGTGACAGACTACGACAACAACACTTACAATACGGTGCAGATTGGCGACCAATGTTGGATGAAGGAAAACTTGCGCACCACGCACTACGCCGACGGCACGGCGATTCCTGCCGGCATAACAACTGCGGATGATCATATTGCGGCCTACCGTTATGCTCCAAACAATGATGAGAGCAACGTGGCCACTTATGGCTACCTTTATAACTGGTATGCGGTGATGCACGGTGCGGCCTCTTCCTCGGCCAACCCGAGCGGCGTGCAGGGCATCTGCCCCGCAGGCTGGCACATGCCCTCCGATGCAGAGTGGACACAGCTGACGACTTACGTCCATGATAACGGATACCAATGTCCTGACTGTAACGCTTCAAACTTGTGGACGAATGTCGATTGTATTGCCAAGGCCTTGGCCGCGCAAACGGGGTGGTGCAGTTATAGTAATGATGCTTGTGCTGTGGGCTATGATCTCTCCACCAACAATGCCACGGGCTTCAGTTCGTTGCCCGCCGGCTTCTACTGCGGAACATACCATTATGGCTTCAGTGCCTACTATTGGAGTACTACGCAGAACAACAACTTCAACTCCACCGCATACTCTCGTACCCTCAACTACAGCGGAAACTACGTGTACAGATACGACCACTACAAGTACGAAGGTCATTCCGTTCGCTGTGTTCGTGGTGCTGTTATCATGTTGCCTACGGTTACAACAGATTCTGTAAGTGCTGTTACGGATACTACGGCCACCTGTGGCGGCACCGTTACAACCGACGGCAATACCGCAGTGACAATGCGTGGCGTATGCTGGAATACTTTGTCGGATCCGACGGTGAACGACAGTCATACGGTAGATGGTACTGGTTCGGGCGTCTTCAATAGCAGTATGACGGGCTTGGCGTCAGGCACTATTTATTATGTGCGGGCTTACGCCACGAACAGCGTGGGTACGGCTTACGGTGCGCTTCGGACATTCACCACGAAGGTTTTGGTAACCACCAGCCCCGTCAGCGGCGTCACGGCCACAACGGCCGTCTGTGGCGGTACCGTGACTTCCGCCGGGAATGCCGAGGTGACAATGCGCGGCGTGTGTTGGGACACTTTGCCTGCCCCAACTTTGAGCGACAGCCATACGTCAGATGGCACGGGCGCAGGTGTCTTCACGAGCAATATTACGGGTTTGACGGCTGGCGCGACCTACTATGTGCGGGCATACGCCACTAACAGTGCGGGAACAGTCTTTGGTGATGAGATAATCTTCTCCACTGCGGACACAACTCCCACGGTGACCACCAAAGCGGTTAGTATCTTATCAGAAACCACTGCCCTCAGCGGCGGCAACATCACGTTCGATGGTGGTGCTGCAGTGACAGTGTGCGGTATCTGTTGGGACACCTTGCCGAACCCAACTGTGAGCGGCATCCACACAACAGACAGCGCAAGTATGGGCATCTTCACGAGCAGTATGATGAATCTGACCCCAGCCACCACCTACTATGTCCGGGCGTATGCCACCAACAGTGTGGGAACAACTTATGGTCAGGAAATCTCGTTCAGAACATATAGTTCCTGCCCGGGTGCCGCCACTGTGACAGACCACGAGGGCAATGTCTATAACACGGTGCAGATTGGAAACCAGTGCTGGACGAGGGAGAATATGCGATGCATGACCTCACCAAGCACAGGAACCATGATACTGGAATTTCCCGCAGGTTACTACTCATACACAGGCAAAAAAGCCTACTACGTGAACGGCGACTCTGCCAACACGGCGACCTACGGCTTGCTGTACAACTGGGCCGCAGCGATTGACACGTTCCATACGGCCTACGGGGAGACATCCACGAGCGCAAGTCATGAATTGAGTGTTACGTTCAGCGGTCACCGAAGGGGCATCTGTCCGGCAGGCTGGCATGTTCCATCCAATGCGGAGTGGACGCAGCTGACGAATTACGTCTATAATAACGGATACCAATGTCCTGGTTGCAGCGGTACAATTAATGCAGCGAGGGCTGATTGTATAGCCAAGGCATTGGCCTCCCAAACAGGGTGGAACAGTAGTGGCAGCACTTACGCCGTGGGCAACGATCCCTCCACCAACAACGCCACGGGCTTTTCGGCCGTTCCCGCCGGCTACTACACTGGAAGCGGTTCCTCCGGCTACTACACTTTCGGCACCAACACCCACTATTGGAGTTCTACCCAAAGCAGCAACACTCCCTTTGCGCTTGTACACTATTTGTCCTACAGCACAGGCTACGTGGGTTGCAACAATCCAAGCATTAAGCTTCAAGGATTTTCTGTGCGATGTGTCAGAGATTAGGAAATAAAAAGTCTTCCTGCACATTGTATCTGTTCTCTACAAACGCACTGTCATACTGCTGCATCTCAAGCTTCTTGTCGGACAAACAATCAGAGTTAATCTCGTTGAATGTCTCTATTTTGTATCCATCTGGTCCAATCCACTGTTCTTGCTTGTCTATAAAAGAAACATCCTTTGGGGTTAAGTCTATCTTAAACAAGTTTTCCAATTCCTCAATGGGAGAGACATGATTACAAGCCGCCATTACAATTAAGGTTGTGCATAGAATCTATTTCACTCCTTTGAACTCGAAGCCCGCCTGCTCCACGGCCTTGCGGACATCGTTCTCGCTTGCGGTGCCCGTGACCACAAGCGTGTTGGCGGCCGGGGTGGCCTCGCAGGTCTCAACGCCTTTCAGCTTGCCCACCGACTGCTCGACGGCGGCCTTGCAGTGGTTGCAGTGCATACCCTCAACGACATAAACCACCGTCCCGGCTTCGGTTTCCTGTTTCTTGAATTTGTCAAAGAATTTCACACCCAGTGCAATTATGATGAATAAAACTAATAATGACGAACATACGATTTTGAACACGCTGGGCGTGGCGGCCTCTGCGGGGCAGCAGGCACCGTGCATTCCGCAACTTTCGGACATGCCGACGACATTGATGCCGAAAGCGTTGATCAGCAGCCCAAAGAGAATGGAAAAGCCCACAATGGTGAGCAGATAAATCCACGTGAAACGGCTGCCCATCGACTTTTTCACCACGAGAATGGAGGCGATGTTGACCGCCGGACCGGCCATCAGCATCACCAAGGCGGCGCCGGGCGAGAGACCTTTCATCATCAGGGCCGCCGCCACAGGGATGCTGCCGGTGGAACAGATGTACATCGGTACCGCTACCACCAGGATGACCAACATCTGCAACAACGGCTGGCTCCCGAAAGAGAGGAAGAACTCGTCGGGCACGGCCACATTGATGAGGGCGGCCACCAACAGCCCGATGACCAATCGCAGGCCGATGTCCTGAATCATGTCGAAGTAGGCGTACTTGAGCACGCGCCACAGTCGGTTGCCGCCTTCCACTTTGCAGGATTCCTCGGAAACAAATTCGCCCTCGTCAGCTTTCACGAAACGGTTCACCAGGAAGCCGCCGCAGATGCCGGTGACCAGTGCGGCCACGGGGCGCACGATGGCGAAGCCCAGCCCCATGAGCGAGAAGGTGGCCAAGATGGAGTCGATGCCCGTCTGTGGTGTGGCGATGAGAAACGAGGCCACCGCCCCTTTCGAGGCACCCTCGTTTTTGAGCCCGACGGCCGTGGGGATAACCCCGCACGAGCAGAGCGGCAGCGGGATGCCCAGCAATGCCGTCCATAGCACGGAAAGCTTGTTGTCGCGCGACAGATACTTGGCATAGAACCGCTTCGGCACGAACACTTGCAGGACTCCGGCGATAAGGAATCCCAGCAGCAGATAGGGGCTCATGGCGTTGAGCACAGACAGAAACGCATTGCAAAACTCTCCCGCAGTCATTTTATTGTCAAAGGGTTAGATGAAATTACACCGATTCTTGTTTTTGTGGCAAAGATACATGAAATTCGATTACACTTAAACAAATAGAAATATCTTTAAAGATGTTGTACGCAACGTCTCTATGATGTGTTGAGGGGTTATCGCAACCTTCACCCATTGTCCCCGTTAAAAACACTCTTCCATGGCAAATTCGTACTGCGAAATGAATATCTGCTTGAAAGCGTGCAGGTTGTTTTGTTCCGCATCGGTGCGAAAACAGTGTTTTCCCGTGAATTATCAGCCCAGCCCGCACCGATAATCCCTGTTTTTCGCAATGATTTGAGCATATTCTTAGCGTGGATTCTTCATCCGCGCCAGTGTCTCCACCAGTTGGGAGCCGGACAAAAAAGGCAGAAGAATTTCGCATTATCTAAAGACTCAAACCCCGTCAGGGGTTCCCTATCTGTAGCCGTTGGCGATGCGGCATCCCCCACAACCCCGTATGGGGTTGCATATCGGGAACAACAATATTCTGGCAATATGTTGAAAATGAATCTCCTACGGAGATTTGAAACCACACGTGGGCATCCGTTGGCTACAGACAGGCATCCCCTAACGGGGATGAGTCACCCCCTCACCAACGCTCCACCGACACGGTGCTGTCCATCAACCCGATGCGAGGGTCGGAGGCGTAGCGGTTGACGCCGCAGTGGGACGGGTCTTTTACGCTGCAAAACACGCATTATCTAATACAACAACGGCACGTTTGAAAGAAATGCTTATTTTTGCGAACTGAAAAACAGGAAGATGGAAGAAGCCCAGCCCAGACAATATCCCTGTTATGTTCGGACTATCCGCCGAAGCAAACGCAAATTATCCATAGTGTCAAGATGGTATCTCCGTCTTGCCATTATTACTTTCATCATTCTTGTAGGCGTTTTCTTGGTCTCTTTGTTTGATAAGGGCTCGATGCTTTCTTTTTTTAAAAGGCCGTTCCGGCCGTTCCCTTATCTCATATCTTTGGGCATTGCCTTGTACTATTCCCTCATCAACAAGGGGAGCTTAGTGGAATCTGTAAGTGTTGATTATTTGAGACGGGAAATCAGAGTCGTACATTCCACGCTTTTGAACCGTCAGCATAAAGTGGTGGTTCCATTCGAAGGGATGAGTTGGTCTGTGCTTCCAGGCGGATTCAGTTTCGACAGACTTCGGATTTTCCCCAAGCAAGGAAACCGAATAGTGATTTGTGAGGGTGGGCTCGGATGGACGGGAGAGGATGTCGATCGATTGGAATCTGCTTTGTCAAAGATAGTGGAGCGGGAGCATTGGCTTTTGAAGATGTAGAAATTCTGTGGGCTTCCCATTACTAATAAAAGTCAGCTAAAGTTTGGTTTCGGGACAACATCCAACAACTCGATCACCGTTATCATAATAGTATTCGGAATAAACACCTGCACTATCCAACACCTCAAAATAATAAATCGCAGATATTGAATCATTTATCTCTGCCGTATCCCTTTTCTGAGGGCAAGAACAACGCCATCAAGGCCGGCCGTGTCCTATCGTCATCCTGACGTTTTTCTTTTCGACTTCTCCTTCGGCAGACAATATCTCTGCGCCTTGAACTGCGTTGCCTGCGACAGTCAATTTATATTTAATATGTGAGCTGGCTTGGCTTACGCCATCCACTGTGATGTTTTCACCCTGCCAAGTGCCTTCCACATTGATGGGTACGCAATAGTCACATCGCGTGACGACACCCGTCACGTCATTGCCGTTCTTATCCAGCACCATGCTGGCTTTGTCTTCACCAATGGTACCCGTCAGACGGTAGCTTTGGGGATGATCAGCCATCGAGTTCGTTTCTTCCGGCGCCATCATTTCCGTTGAATCAGCGAAGGCTGCTCCATTACTTTCTGCCTGCTTTTGCCTGCCACTACAAGCCGAAAGCATTATCAAGGCAAAGATTATCAAAACATTTTTTCTCATATCACGTATCATTCTTTCGTGTTTATTATTTCATCTTTTGAGGCGGCAAAAGTAAAAAAAACAGGATTCTTCATCCGCGCCAGCATCTTGATGCCATACACCGGCCAGTAGGGCACCTTCTCGATGCCTGTGCGCATGCGCGGAATGTCCAGCAGCAGGAAAGCCATCGTCATGAAGCCCTGCACGCGGTTGTTCTCCTTGTAGGTGAACCTGTCGCTAATGTACGAAAAGTGTAAATGTTCGGCTAAACCACAAAAAAAGAGACGCCGAATTAAGACGTCTCTTTAAGTATGCATTCGAAAAAGTCGGTTCGCTATTGTGTTGTCTGTAGTTTTTGGAGTGCCTTTGCCTGCTGTGCGCTTATGGGTACGAATGGGTACTCCGTGCCGGCGAGGTGCTGGGCGTAGTCAAAGTATTGCGCCAGTATCGTGCCGTCCGACTTGCGGCGAAACAACTGCACCAAGGCACCGCCGTGCACGGCGGGATGCACGTCAATGTTGTCGCTCTCGCCGTTCAAGAACGCCAGAATTTGTTTCTGGCATTCGCGAGGGACCAGAACTTCCTCCAAACGGAACACGCCGGTCTGCCCATTCAACTTGTAGCCGTGGCGGAGGAAGGGAGCCAAGGCCAGCACGCTGGCAATCCAGCAAACTCCGAAAGATGTCCAACTGCCACCGAGGGCAATGACGAACACTCCGGCGGCGATCAGGATTCCAAGAATCAACCAGTCTGTCCATAAAAAGACCTGTTTTGCTGTATCCTTCTTCATATCTTCTGGATTAGCAGCTGTGCTTGGTCAGCTGGGAGTTTCACAATGTCGGTAACGGGTTGGAATGTGAGTTCCTTGTATTCGGACAACTGCGCGTAGGCGATGTCGGCGGGGGCGTTGAACCACACCTCCAATAGGACGGTACCTCCCTCGTTGCCCTGCACAAGCATGGGCTCAATTTTCTTGCCGTTGAGGAAGTCTAAGAGGGATTCGCGACAGTTATAGTTTAGCTCCATACTCTTTTTCTGTAGAAGAATGCCTTCGCCGTTCAGTTTGTAGCCGGATTTGTAGAGAATGAGGAAAATTATGCCGCAGAGGAATATGCACACACCCGTGGCCTTGTGCACGAAGAACAGGGCTGCGCCGGCCAAAATAATGCAGCCGGAGATGATGAGGTCCTTTATCGCATGAACCTTTTTGAAATTGTTTTCCATTTTTTTTATAATTTTAGTGAATGATATAATTGAAGGAGCATACGCCATCGTACATACGGACAGGCGTACGCCAAGAAGCCGTTCATGGGAATGGCGGCTTAAAAAAAATGAGTGAATGGAAAATTGTCTAAATCCGGATGCGCCGCAAGGCTATGAAGTAGCGGTCGGCAGAGAAAGTACCTGCAAAACCCTTGTCGTGGACGGTGGGGTAGGGATACCGGAGAATATGGACCACTTTGCCATTGCGGAAGATGTGGAAATTGCTATATGACAGATTGTTTGTTCGGCTGTTGGACGAATGCGGGCGCACATTCGGCGCGGTGCCTTCCTCCTCGCCGACCGTTAGCAGCGACTGCGCCGAGCTGAACAGCAGGTCCTTGTTTGGCAGGTTGTCGGCTGTGAGCCTCTCCGACGGAGGCTGCGTGACGGTGGAACTCCCATCGGTGTGCTGTACGGAGCGTACCTCGTCTGAGACATCGCCGAGAAGCAGTGTCCACAACACGGAGAATATGCCAATCAGATGTCGCATCGCCTTTTTTGTTTGACGCGACAAAAGTACATTTTTTTGTGATTTATAAATAGAGAATAGTTTCCCTATCGGTATTCCTCTCTTGACGGGGATGTTGGTTTAGCTATGGCATTGTCGGTGCCGTTTAACGTATGTGATTCCGCCGCCTGTCGTTGGCAACGGTATAATGGTGTGGCCATCCAAAGCCATTGCAGAGAAAAGCTCAGCGATGCACTGCCCGATTCCCTGCGCGCCGCCCGTGACGACGGCGATTTTGTTGTTGAAATCCATATCTATATTCCGTTAAAAATACTCTTCCGTGGCAAATTCGTACTGCGAAATGAATATCTGCTTGAAAGCGTGCAGGTTGTTTTGTCCCGCATCGGTGCAAAAATAGCAATTTTTTGCAAATTATCGGCTCACCCTGAGCCGATAATCCCTGTTTTCCGCAATGGTTTGAGCCGATTCTCAGCGGGTTCTTCATTCGCGCCAGCATCTCCACAGTTGGGGCACCGTGCAAAAAAAACGAATTACCCTTTAAGTCTTGCAAAAAAACGGTGTGATAATCTGCGTCAATCTGCGCGGTCTGCGGGACTATTATAAGCCCCGCCGAACTCGCAGAAATACGCAGACAGGATATTTACAAGATTCAAGGGGATAATTCAGAAAAAATGCTGAAGAAATACTGAAAAATGTCTAAATCAATTGATTTTTTCAGAAGGAAATTTATTGTATCAGTTTATATATTAACAAGATACGTCATATAGGTTTTTATGCCGCAAAAGATATGTATTATCTAATACACCTAACGTGTATGTCGGAAACACAACGGAATATACGCACACCTACAAAGTTGTCGAAGGTGGAAATTTATAAATGTATAATAGGAGAGTGTTTTTTGGTATTTTTGTGCGCTAATATTGTTTGTATGATTTCAGTTAAAAAAGTATTATTGGTTTTGTCTGTGATGTTGTGGAGTGTGTCTTCTTTTGCGCAGTTGGACACCATTCATATCGGACAAATCCGTTCTTCTGTCCCAATTGTCGGAAAACTCGCTGACCTTCCGTTTGTTTTTGACGGAAAGGGCGAGTGGAGCTATGCGACTTTTAATTTTGAACTAAAATATTACCCGTGGACTATTGATGATACTGCAATATATGTTTATCGGGTGAATACGATTTATGATAAAAAGACGAAAACATACTATGATTCAGATAAGGACGGGAATATTAGACTCCGTTATTTAGATTTCAGGGCTCAGCGAGGTATTTTTATGTCGTTAGGGGATGTAGGTTTATTTCTCACATGTGAAACCACAGTGGACGAGTTTATTAAGGCATATAATATTACGGATACCATAGAGTTCGGATCTGCCTTAATGGCTCCATGGAATTATTATAACAAGCAAGGCAAACCTCGTAATTGGAGACACAAGCAATTCACTAATTTGTGGTTCTATACGGACGAAGGAAGACGTACGCATATTACCTTCAGTTTTGACCATAAGCGACGGCTGAGGTGTGTCGAGTTGGACTACTTCAATGCCGATAATGTTGAGGTGCGGCCCTTTAGGTAATAATTCGTTGCGAGTTTTTATGCCGCAAACACACAAAAAATCATCATGTCGCCCGTACCTTCGACCACGTCTGCAGCACCACCGAAACGATGATCAGCGCGATGCCGAGGACAAACGAGAAGTTCAACTCGTGGTATTCCTGGAAAATCAGCATCGCGAGGATGATGCTATAGACGGGCTCCAGATTGTAGGTGAGGTTGACCGTGAAAGCGTCAATCTTCTGCAGGACAATGATTTGCAGCAGACATAACCCGATGGTGCAAACCACCACCATGAAGGCCATATAGGGATAGTCCATACCCGTCGGAAGGAACTTACCGACGGGCAGGAAGGCGTTGTAAACCGGCAGGATGACGCTGAGGACGACAATGCCGCCGACCATCTCCCAGAAGAGCATATTCTTGGCTTCATAGTGCTTGCCGGCGTGCTGGTTGGCGATGGCGAACAGGGCGTACAAGGCCGAGGAGACGAATCCCAGGGCAATGCCCAAACGGTATCGGGTGTCGAAGTGGAAGATGAGATAGACGCCGCATACCGTGAGGATGCTGAACAGGAACTCACGCACGGAGAAGCGGTGCCGGTTGATAATGGGCTCGAGAAGTGCGGTGAAGAACCCGACCAAGGAGAAGCAGACCACCCCGATGGAGACGTTTGACGCCTTGATGCTGGCGTAGAAGAAAATCCAGTGCAGGCACAGCAGCAAGCCCACGCCGCCCATCCAGGCCACATCCTTGAAACGGAAACGCTGCATCTCTTTTCTGAGGACAAGAAACAACGCCATCAGGGCGGCCGCCCACGTCATCCGGTGCCAGACGAGCACCACGGGATCCAGCTCGATGAGCCGTCCCAGCACCCCGGTGAACCCCGCGATGAACACGGAGAGGTGCAGCAGCAGGAAGCCTTTATGGTCTTTTATCGTTTCCACGATTGAATAATTTCTATTTTATTCCAATCCTTCAATGTTATCTAAACATTTTTGTTGTGAAATTGCATTCATTTTTTCGCTTTTGATCTTTTATAAAGGAAAATTTCAGAAATAGTGAGAAAATCATGTTGTTTTTATGCTACAAAAAGGGCATTATATAAAATCAGAGGTCGTTTTCGATAGTCTTGATGACTTTCGCGGGCACGCCGCCGACCAAGGTATTGTCGGAAACATCCTCGGTGACCACGGCGCCTGCCGCCACCACCACATTGTTGCCGATGGTCACGCCGGGCAGGATGGTGACATTGCCGCCAATCCACACATCATCGCCGATGCGCACGGGTTTGGCCAAAGCGTGATACTCCCGGCGGCCCTTTGGCGAAAGCGGGTGTCCGACCGTGGTGATCAGCGTGTTCGGGCCAATCATCACATGGTTGCCGATATGTACTTCGCGAATGTCGAGGATGGTGAGGTTGTGGTTGCCGGTGAAGTCGTCGCCGATGAAGATGT
>R22__coassemble_685_pt1 | contig 20215 bp, 15 predicted proteins | sample R22__metabat2_high_PE_025 | metagenome-assembled genome bin R22 | reverse complement strand
TACAAAATTTCTAACTTTACAAAAATTACGAACCCCAATACTATGAATATTTCCGTAATCGTTCCCCTTTACAATGAAGAAGAGTCCCTGCCCGAGTTGGCAAGTTGGATCAAACGCGTGATGGACGAGCATCAGTTCACCTACGAAATACTGATGGTGGATGACGGTTCCACTGACAGTTCCTGGAATGTGGTTCAAACGCTGCATCAGGAGAACGAGCATGTGAAGGGCATCCGTTTCCGCCGAAATTATGGTAAGTCCGCCGCCTTGAATACAGGTTTTGAGGCCTGCCAGGGCGATGTGGTCATCACCATGGACGCTGATCTTCAGGACAGTCCGGATGAGATTCCGGAACTGTACCGGATGATTACCGAAGATGGGTATGACTTGGTTTCTGGTTGGAAAAAGGTGCGTTATGACTCCAAAATAGCCAAAAACATCCCGTCCAAGTTCTTCAATTGGACCACGCGCAAGATGTCGGGTATCAAACTGCACGATTTCAACTGCGGATTGAAAGCCTACAAGAAGGATGTGGTGAAATCCATTGAAGTGTACAGCGAGATGCACCGTTATATCCCAGTTATCGCCAAGTGGGCTGGTTTCAGCAAAATAGGGGAGAAGGTGGTGGTCCACCAGAAACGCAAATACGGGGTCACCAAATTCGGTCTTGACCGTTTTGTGAACGGCTATCTGGACCTGCTGACCATCACATTCATGACCAAGTTTGGCAAGAAACCGATGCACGCATTCGGCGTTTGGGGCAGTTTGTCATTTTTGGTCGGTTTTGTATGTGCCATTTGGCTGATTATTGCCAAACTCGTGCATCAGGCCCATGGTTTGCCTTATCGCCAGGTGATGGACCAACCGCTCTTCGGCATCGCCATGCTGGCTATGGTGCTCGGATTCATGATGTTCCTGGCCGGATTCTTGGGCGAACTCATCGCCCGCAACGGCTCCGATCGAAACAAGTACCTTATTTCTGATAAAATCAATTAGTTATGGCTATAAGACCTACTCGTATATTTGACATTCTGGATGTCATTTCCGAAAAATATGAGAAGCCCGATTTCTTTGCCAAACGCACAGATGACGGCAACGGTTGGGTAACCTACAGCATCCCCGAATATGTGGATTATGCCCACAATTTCGCTTGCGCTTTTTTGGAACTCGGTTTCCAAAAGGGCGATAAGATTGTCACCATCATGCGTAACCGTCCGGCATGGAATTTCTTGGATATGGGCATCATGCTGGCCGGAATGGTGCATGTGCCTGTTTATCCGACCCTTAATCCGGAAGAATACCGCCATATCCTGAACCATTGCGACTGCAAGTGCATCGTGTTCGGCATTGAATCCATTTACAAACGGGTGGAGCCTGTAATTCCCGATATCCAGCAACACCCCTTGATGTATAGTGTGGATAAGGTGAACAATGTTCCCTCTCTGGAAGAGTTGCTTGAACTTGGTCGCCTGAATCGCGAAAAATGGGAACCCGTGATCGAGGAAAACAAAAGAACCATATCTACCGATGACATCGCCACCATCATATACACATCCGGCACTACTGGAAAATCCAAAGGTGTGATGTTGTCGCATGGTAACATCTGTAACAATTTCTTGCCCATAGTGGAAGATTTGCAGAATCTGGACTATCATTGTAAAATGCTCAGCTTCTTGCCGCTATGTCATGTTTATGAGCGTATTGTGAATTATCATTACCAATACATGGGCGTAAGCCACTATTATGCCGGAAGTCTGGCCACCATCGCCAAAGATATGCACGACATGCATGCCGATGGGTTCTGTGCGGTCCCACGTGTGTTTGAAATGATGTATGACAAGCTGTATGCGGCAGGCAAGAATCTAAAGGGCATCAAAAAACATATTTATCTTTGGGCTTTCCGCTTTGCCACCAAATTTGATTACTATTGTGAGCGTCCACTATACCTGCTCAAGTACAACATTGCCGATAAACTGGTGTACAGTAAATGGCGAGAGGCTTTGGGTGGACACGAGATGACCGTAGTGTCAGGTGGCTCCAGCATTCCCGAAAAGGTAATCCGTCTGTTTGTGGCCGCCAAAATCCGCGTGTATGAGGGTTATGGCCTCACAGAGACTTCCCCTGTTATTGCTGTGAACAATCCAAGAGGAAATAGCATTCAGATTGGTTGTGTGGGCGAAATCTTGCGTGGCGTGGAATTTAAGTTGGCCGATGATGGCGAAATTTTGACCAAAGGCCCTTGCTTGATGAAAGGATACTACAAAGATGAGCAATATACCAAGGAAGTAATTGATGAGGATGGCTGGTTCCACACAGGAGACATCGGCAGTTTGGAGAAAGGCAAGTATTTGAAAATTACCGACAGAAAGAAGGAAATCTTCAAACTCTCCCTGGGCAAGTATATTGCTCCACAAGTTGTGGAAAGCAAGCTGCACGAATCAAATTACATTGAAAATGTCATGGTGATTGGCGAGAATGAGAAATTCGCCTCCGCCATTATTGTACCTTCTTTTGATAATCTTGAGGCATTCTTCAAAAAACGCCACTTGTCCATGCCCACATCCCGCGAAAATATTATCCACCATCCAGAAGTGATGGCCTTGATGTCTAAAGAAGTGGATAAAGTGAACAAGACGTTGGCTGATCATGAACAAATCAAGCGTTTCAGAATGGTCCCAGACACTTGGAATATTGGTGCGGAATTGTCACAGACCATGAAGTTAAGGAGAAAATACATCTATCAGAAATACGATGCGCTTTGCCGCGAAATCTATAACTACGACAAGAAAGAAGATTAGAGAAACACGGTCGTGCGTCTCAGGATACAAGCGGTGAAAGAGGTTGATGAGGTAAATGGGGTGAAATGGGAACTGGAGGTGAAAATGATTTAATAGGTGAATTGGAAATATGGGAAAAAGAATTCTATTTTTGTTGGTTGTTGTACTGATGTGTGGTCTTGCAGGGGCACAGACTCTGCGGGGGCGTGTGTTGGAGGTGAATGAGCAAGGAGACACCACCGCTGTGTCTTCGGCGGCCCTTCAGTGGCTGCACACCGCTGTGGGCACGCACTCGGATGCGAATGGTGAGTTTTCGCTTCCTCGCTCCAAATCCGACTCTCTGGTGGTGTCTTTCCCGACCTATCAGCCGGACACGCTTTGGATCACGCCGACACAAAATGAGGTTACCATTTTTCTGTCACATGCCCACTCACTGGCGGAAGTGAGTGTGGTGGGGCGTGACGGTTCCTTTATTTCCACGCAACCTATTCTTACCACGGTGATTACGCAACAAGGCCTCCGCCGTGCCGCATGTTGCAACCTCGCCGAGAGTTTTGAGAGCAGCGTGGCCATTGATTCCGAATTTCCTGACGCGGTGAGTGGCGCGCGCCAAATCTCCATGCTCGGATTGGCGGGCGTGTATTCCCAAATTCTGCTGGAAAATGTGCCCTTTATCAGACTTCTTGCGCACCAGTTCGGACTCGGGTTCGTCCCCGGCTCGTGGATGGAGTCAATCAGTCTGTCGAAAGGAACCTCTTCAGTGGTAAATGGCTTTGAAGCGATTACCGGCCAGATTAATGTTGACTACAAGAAACCGGAAACGAATTTGGAACGCTTCTTCATGAATTTTTACGCCAATTCGATGGGGAAAGGCGAATTGGCGATGAATACACGCATTCCAATAGGCAAAAAGGATAAGGCGAGCACGAATTTCCTCGTTTTCCTGGCCGACCAGTTTGCGAAAATGGATATGAACAAGGACGGTTTCATGGATGTGCCGCGTAGTCGTCAGGTCAATGTGATGAACCGATGGGATTATAAGTCTCCGGTAGTGGAAGGCCGTACAATGGCCGGTTTTGTGTGGGACAACCGATTCGGCGGGCAGATGGGATATCATCCGAATGGCATTATGCCGGCTATTCCGGTGTATGGTTTCACCGCTGACAACAAGCGGTTGGATGTCATTACCAAGAACGGATTCCTGTTGAATGGCGAACACGAGAGCATAGGTACGATTATTTCCTATACCGGACATTGGCTCAATTCCCACTATGGATCAACCAAGGATTATCAGGGAAATCAGCATAGTGTTTATGCTAATGTGTTGTATTCCAATAAATTCGGCGCTAAGGAACGCCATAAGTTAACGGCGGGCGGTAGTCTGCAGTTCGATTGTTTGAATGAGTATTTTCAGAATGTAAGCCAAGTTGATTTTTTTGACTATAGCAGACCTCATCATCATGATCTGATTCCTGGTGTTTTTGCCGAATATGCTTACATTATTGACCCGAAATTGGTGGTGATGGCCGGTATGCGCTTGGATTACAATATGGTACGCGACAGACAACATTCGAATAATTGGGAGAGCATCAATCAGTTGTTCTGGACTCCGCGTGTGCATCTCAAATGGCAGGCGACCAAAAACCTGTCCGTGCGTGCTTCGGCCGGAAAAGGGTACCGAAACGCCCATTTTTTCACCGAGAACCAGTCGTTGTTGTTTTCTTCTCGCAGCATTAGTTTCGACAGCCATCCAAAACCCGAAGAGGCGTGGAATGCGGGAGCAAGCATGGTTTATCAGTTTGACATGCCCGCGGGTAAGGGCTCTGTGGCAATTGATTATTTTTACACGCATTTTTTGCAGCAGATGATTGTGGATTTGGATCAGAATGTGCATGAAATACATTATTACGCCCTCAATGGCGATTACAATGGTTATGGAAACCGTTCTCGCTCACATTCCGCGCAGATTGAAGTGACCCTCTGGCCGTTCAAACGCTTCGAGATGTTGCTGGCCTATCGATACAATGATGTGCGTTATATGCGCAATGGAGAGATGCGGCAGAAGGACTTGATGAGTCCGCACAAGGCACTCGTCAATCTTAACTACAGCACCCGTTATGACAAATGGAAGTTCAATGTGACATTGCAGGTGAACGGTCCTCAGCAACTCCCCGACATGTCTGCCAACCCGGCCAGCTCGCTGCCGGAGTATGCGCCAGCGTATTGCATTCTTAATGCGCAGATAACCAAGAAATTCCGCCGATGGGAAATCTATGTGGGCGCAGAAAACATGCTCAACTATAAGCAAACCAATCCTATTGTGGATGCGCGGAATCCCTTTGGCGACAATTTCGACGCCACGGTGGTATATGCTCCGATTACGGGCATAATGGGTTATTTGGGTGTCCGTTGTATCCTGAAATAGAGTCATATACGGATATGCTAAAAAAATGTATTTTTGCACGATTTAACCCAAGACCCTTTTTTGAGTCATAAAAGAGTTTGAAATTTATTATTAACCAATATCAAATACTGAAAAATGAAAAAATTCATCTTGTTGGCCCTGATGGCCGTTGTGACGCTGGGTGCTTACGCTCAAATGCAAAGCGTTACCATTCAAACCAATGCTTCTCTCAAATGTCAGAAGTGCATTGACCGTTTCAAAGATAATGTCCCGTTCTTCAAGGGCGTGAAAGATTACACATACGATGCCAACACGGCAAAAATCACGATCAACTACGATTCCAAGAAGACCACTCCTGACCAGTTGCGTCAGCAAATCAGCAAATTAGGTTACAATGCGGATGCTGTGAAGGCCGATCCCGCCGCGCGTGAGAAACTCCCCGCATGTTGCAAGAACAGCGGGACCTGTGGCCACGCCGAGAAAACCGCTGCGCCGGAGCACAAATGCCAACACGCTGACGGACAACACAAATGCCAAGGCCAAGCCGCTGGTGAACACAAATGTCAGGGTGCTGCTAATGGCGAACACAAATGCCAGGGTGCCGCTAATGGTGAGCACAAATGTCAAGGCCAGGCTGCTGGTGAGCATAAGTGCCAGGGTCACGCCGAAGGTCAGCACAAATGCCAGGGTGCCGCTAATGGCGAGCATAAATGTCAAGGCCAAGCCGCTGGAGAACACAAATGCCAGGGTCATGCCAACGGCGAGCACAAGTGTGCTGGAGCCCAGGAACATAAATGTCAAGGGCAGAAAGTGGACAACTCAAAAGCGGTAGAGAAAAAATAAGCTTTTGGAATTTTAGAAAAACAGAAGCACCACAGTCATACGGATTGTGGTGCTTTTTCTTTGTCCAGTTTAAGGTGCGTTCATTGTTCTATTGCACGCGTCACCTGCGCCTTAAGGGTGTTCTATGCCTAAAGTGTAATGCTCAAAAGTTCTTCGGCGAAGCGATGGATTCCGTTCCGAATTCGATCTATCTGTTTCTTACGGGGGGTTGCTTTGTGGTTGAGGTAATTGGATAGTTGTTTTTGGTTGATCCCGGTCATTTTCTCCATGCCAGATAGTGACATAAAGTTGGAATAATATTCGAGGAAAGAAGGTACATCAATCTTCCATTCTATGCTATATTCATCCTTCAAAAGATAAGGCCATTGTTCTTCAGGTTTGGTTTCTTTTAGAAGTCGAATGGCCTCTATGGTATCCATTTTTACGGCTTCTATGGAATCTCCAGCCGCATAAATGCCATCACAGTTTTCAGCATAGGCACCGAAATGGTCTTTTGATTTTTCTATAATCATAATGATTTTTCCCATAATATAAAAATTATGCTGACGCCGGTTTGGGACACAGCTTCGCACAGCGGTCAATAATGGTGTTAGCCCACTCGAATTCTGAATCACAGGCGGGTTTGCCCCGTGTGCCATCAAACCCATAGGCAAATGCGCTATTTCTGCACCCTTACCTTGCTTTCGCGGTGCCAGTCAACGGTTTTGCCAAGGTAACCGCGCATGTGCAAGGTGTTTTTGTCGGCGGACATGCGGATAAAAGTGCTGTAGGTGCCAGGCTTGCCCGGATATTTCAATTTGCCTTTCCGGTATTCCTTGGCTTCTGAATCATATACCAATTTGGTCATGAATACCAGACCCAACTGATTCTTCTTTTTGGGGTTCTCTACCCATACCACCTTGGCTTCGTAAGTGCCGTCAGCGGCTTTGTAAATCTCACATTGAGAACCCTCTTTGGAGAACGGGTCCACGGAATGGAAAATACCGCAAATATCATCGGCTTTTTGTGCGAAACTGGCGATTGCCAGTGCCATTATCATCAGGGTTGTTAATGTCTTTTTCATTGTTTTTTTTATGGTAATCATTATTCTTCTAATCTTAAATCCTGCACCCTACACCTCAAATCTCACATCTCATATTACTCCTCTGGTGCAAACAACGGGTCCCAAGCAGGTAGTAAGATGGGCGTTTGCTCGAAAAGTTTAAGGGTCTTAGCCGGGATGTATTTGGATTCCACCACCAAGCGGAACATATACTCGTTAAACCATTCGTTGGTCATGATGAGGAAGCCGTTGTGCCCGTATTTGGGCCCCCAACTGTTCTCCACCATCCATTTCAGTGGTTTGCCGTCCTTGTCCAAATCCACAGCGCAGAGTGTCATGGCGTGAGAGGACATGCTGGCGTACGAGGCGATACGCTGCCGTTTGTCCATGTTGAAGGTGGTGCCGAAAAGGGAACCGTAGTCGTAATTATTGACATCCAGATAACCCTTGTCGCGGTCGAGGAACTTGCCCACATCGCAGGAGAAGTACATGTTGGTGCTGTCCTTGATGGAGGCGATGGCCATATCGGCGATTTCGTTCATGGGCAGGTTGAGGAATTTCCAGTTCTGACCATCATACACATGGCGGTCGTAGGCGATTTCATAGACTTTATAATACTCGCGAGTCGGGTCGTTCATAATCATGTAGAACTTGCTGAAGTCCGCATCAATGAACTTTTGTGCGAAACTCATCGGGGTGTAGGTTTCGGTGCTCACCACATTGCCTTTGGCATCGCGCTGGGTCCAAGTGAACTCCGCAGGCGGTTCGCCGTAGGCGAAAACCAACATCCGATAGATGGTCTGCAACATTTCCATCTTCTTGTCTTGCAGCATTTTTTCCGTCACACTCTTGTTGTTGGCCATCTTGCGCAACTCCAAGGCATCCTCACGCAGTTTTAACTTGATAAGTGAGGAGATTTGGGAGGTGTTGTTGCTGTTGTGTGTCTCAGGCATGGCCTCTTGTGGCATGACACCGTATTTGGTGATGAGGTTGGCCACTCCTGTAAACTGGCCGCCGTCGCTCAGCGGGTTCTGGAAGAGCCATTTAACGGTTTCATCTTCCATCGATTTGACGCGGTTGTCCAAAATGGCCTGCAAAAACAGGTTCGATTTTTCCAATTGGTCCCAGAAGAAGGTATAGCATTGTGAGAATTGGAAATCGGATGGGAGATTGTGTTTTTTGATGGCTTTGGAACGCAGCACATTCATGCCCGTGAACATCCAGCAGCGGCCGGACGACGCCTGGTCTGTGATGGCCTTGGAGGGCACCTCGTTGGAGAAGTGGTCGTCAAAGGCGGTGCGGTTGTCGAAGTTCTTCGCCAACTTGTTGATGTCGTTGGTGACAATGGCGTTGCGCAGGGCTTTGTCGGCCCCGGTGGCCTTGTACGAGTTTTGGATGGTCTTGATTTGATCAGCGGTCAGTCCGCCGTTCTTGCTGATAGGTTGTGCGCAAAGCAGACCGAAGCAGCAGAGGCACAGGGTGAAAAGGGATAGTTTTTTCATATTTTCGGATGATTGTTTTTTCAAAACAGGCTGCGAAAATACAAAAAATACACATGCGGATTTATTTCATCTCTTCGCATGTCGCTATACCATCGCGCGTAGCCGTGATGCGAAACCCTCTGTATTCGGTTTCCTCATTGTGACTGAACTGCAAAACAATATGGATGATATACACTCGCAAGGTGGGCACCGACCGCAGCGTGCCATCCTCCGTGAGCAAGTCCACCGGCAAGGTGGGATCGTCCATTTTCTGTGTGTATTGCTGGATGTGGAACCGCATAATGTCGTTGATGCCCGCAAACTGGTACTCGTAATGGTTGCGCAGGTTCTGAGTGTTGATGCTGACCTGCTTGCGGTACAGGATGGTGCGCTCCTGCTGCAAGGTGTTGTCCGCCTCCAGATCGCTTCTGCTGCGGATGGCCAGCACCCGGTCAGGCGTCTTGGCATCGTTGATGAAGTCCATGCCCTCCTTGACCCAGCCAAGTTCCTCTTCCTTGAAATGGATGGTGGTTTTGTGGTCGAAATACTTGGATTTCAGCCGGTGCACGAAAAGGTTGCGCGCGAAATCCTTGATGCGGTCCTTGAACATGTAGGCCACAATCAGGATGATGAAAATGAGGAACGGGTAACTGCCCAGATACTTTTGGAAAGGCCAGGCAATGAGCGTGGACACCAGCATGGCGAATCCTGCGGCAATGCTGAAGGTGATTTCCTTCATGGCGGCCCCGTCGTTGGTGGTGTCCTTCTTGAGATAGAGGGCACTTTCAATGTATTTCTTGAGCAGACCATGTTTATATACAAGGTCTTGGTTGGCTTTTTCATCATGGGAGGTGATGTGGCTGTAATCCATACCTTCCTTGTACGCAGTCTCCTGATGGATAAGCTGTTGCAATTTTTGGCGTGCATCTCCGAAATCATGCTCCGGATGCGTGTCCATAAAACGCAGCAACCGTGCGGCCTGAATGCCGATAAGATGGCTCATGTATTCGTCGCCATGCAGGAAAACGGTAGGCACAAACTCATTTCCATCATATTCCTGAATCAGCTGGCGATAAGATCGGGTGATGCGGGTGACATTATCGGTTATGTCTGCCGGCGCAGAGACGGGAATGTCGGCAGGTGCCGATTTCAGAATCCCGTTGGAGGCGTCACGCAAGGCGCTTTTGAAAATGGCGCAGAACATCTTGACTTGGAATTCCAGATCGTGAATGTTGGCGGGCTGTTTGCGGTATTGTTCAAGGGCTTGTCGCACATGCGCCAGAGGCGAATCCGCACCATCCATCAATTCCGAAAGGGCATAATTGGGCGTGATGAGGCGGATGTTCGACTTCACATCACGGTAAAACTGCTCCTTGCTGTAGGTGGAGGCATTGATTCCCAGACTGTTCGGGATGAAAATCCAGGAATTCACCTTGAAATTGCTCTCCATATCCTTCTCGCTGCCGGCAAAGCCGACTTTGAACTCGATGGAGAACTGGTCATGTATTTTGGTGGTGATGTAGATCATGTTAGGGGGAAGGGGAAACGGTGAAAGGTGTAAAAGAGTAAGAGAGTAAAAGAGGGTGCAAAGGTAATATTTTTATCGTTTTTTTTGTGTAATTTTGCGGTTTAAAATGACAATATGAAAAAATTATATTTTTTATTCTCGCTTCTGCTGTTGCTTTTCTCCGGTTATTCGCAAGATGCCGCTGACGCCAATCCCGATTTGGATCTATCCGCCGAGTACACGCCGCCCCGCGAGGCCGATGTGCGCGCGCACCTTGACCAATGGCAGGATCTCAAATTCGGCATGATTATCCACTGGGGTCTATACGCTGTGCCCGGCATCGTGGAGTCGTGGTCCATATGCTCCGAGGACGAAGACTGGATCCCGCGCGACAGCACCATGGACTATAACGCCTACAAGCAGTGGTACTGGAATCTCAATAAGGAATTCAACCCCAGACAGTTCAATCCCGACCAATGGGCCGCCTCCGCCAAAAAAGCGGGTATGAAATATGTGGTTTTCACCACCAAGCACCATGATGGTTTTGCCATGTATGACACCAAGTACAGCGACTATTCCATCGCCAAAGGCCCCTTTGCCGACCATCCCAAGGCCGATGTGGCCAAGTATGTGTTTGAGGCCTTCCGCAACCAGAATATGATGATTGGGGCCTATTTCTCCAAACCCGACTGGCACTCGCAGGACTATTGGTGGAACCGCTATGCCACCCCTGACCGGCATGTGAACTATACCATTGCCAACCATCCACAACGCTGGAATGATTTTAAGCAATTTGTTTATAATCAGATAAATGAGATTACATCGAATTATGGTAAGATTGACATCCTTTGGTTGGATGGCGGTTGGGTGCGTGCTCCGAAGGAAGATGTTGACATGGACAACATTGCCCGCATGGCGCGCCGCAACCAGCCCGGCCTAATCATCGTGGACCGTACTGTGACCGGTGAGTACGAGAACTACCGCACACCCGAGAAGATGATTCCCGAGAAACAGCTGCCGTACCCGTGGGAGACCTGCATGCCGCTGAGCAAGGATTGGGGCTTTGTGCCAGGTGCCGTTTTCAAAAGTCCGGATGTCATCATTTCCACGCTGATAGAGGTGGTGGCCAAGGGCGGGAGTCTGCTGCTGGGCGTAGGTCCTACCCCCGAAGGCGTCATAGAACCGGAAGTGACCAAGATTCTGGATGAAATAGGAAATTGGTTGAAAAATAATGGCGAAGCCATCTATAATACCCGCAATACCCCGATATACCATGATGAAAATGTCTGGTTTACAGCTTCTAAAGATAAACTGACCACCTACGCCATCGTGCGCCCCGAAGGACCAATGCCGGCCACTGTCTCTTGGCATGGCAACCTGCCCGCCAAAGGCGCGAAGATGGTTCTGCTGGCCGACAAATCTGTTATAAAATACAAGATTTCGGGCGATTCGGTCATCGTTACGGTGCCCAAATCTGTGCGTGCCAAGTGCAAACCCTTTGCGGTAGCGTTCAAGACGATGGCGAATGGGTTTTCGTACAATGACTTGAACCGCAATAGCCAATGCGACCCGTATGAGAATCCGAATCTTACGGTCAATGAAAGGGTGGAAGACCTGCTTTCCAAGATGACCCTGGAAGAGAAAGCGGGCCAACTGATGATGACGATGGGGTGGGAGTATTATGAAAAGACTGGAAATCAATATGTACTGACGGAAAAATTCAAGAAGGAACTCCGCGAGAAACACTTGGGCAGCACCTGGGCATTGATGCGCGCCGACCCATGGACGCAGAAGACCTTACAAAACGGCCTCACCCCCGAGGCCGCGCACTATTTGACCAACGAGATGCAACTTTGGAACCGGAAAAACACCCGTTTGGGCATTCCGTTGCTGTTTGCCGAAGAAGCGCCCCACGGGCACATGGCCATCGGCACCATGGTGCTGCCCACTGCCATAGGCCGCGCCTCCACATTCGATAAAACTTTGGAGGGGAAGTTGGGTTGGTTGGTAGCCCGAGAAACAGGGTCTCAGGGCGCACACATTGCCTTCGGGCCGGTGCTCGACATCGTGCGCGACCCGCGCTGGTCGCGGGTGGAGGAGACCTACGGTGAAGACCCCGTGCTGACAGGCCTGATGGGTGGCGCGTATGCCAGCGGATTGCAGGGATATGGTTTGATCTCCACGCTGAAACACTTCACCGCACACGGCATCTCAGAAGGTGGCCACAATGGAAATTCCGCGCAGGTGGGCAAACGCGAGCTGCTCGCCGTGCTCTCGTACCCTTTCCAGAAAGCGCTATGGCTTGGTGGTGCCCAGTCTGTGATGACCGCCTACAACGATGTGGACGGCATCCCCTGCTCGGGCAACAAGTGGCTGCTTCGTGATATCTTGCGCCACAACTGGGGTTTTAAAGGACTGGTGATCTCCGACCTTTTTGCCATCAACGGACTGGTGAGCGCGCGCATCGCTGCCGACTACTCCGAGGCCGCTGCGCTTGCTGTGAAAGCCGGTGTGGACATTGATTTGGGCGGTTCCTGCTACGGCGAACAGCTGGTGCAAGCCGTGAAAAACGGACTGGTGACGGAATCTCAAATCGATGAATTGGTGAAGCATGTGCTGACTCAAAAATTCCAGCTCGGCCTGTTTGATGCCACTTTTGACAAACCGTATGTGCCTTTTGACAAGCCATTGCACGAGAGTCAGAATCTGAAGGTGGCGCAAGAATCTGTTATCTTGTTAAAGAATGATAATCAAACACTTCCGATTTCCAAAGAGGTGAAAAAAGTGGCCGTCATCGGGCCCAATGCCGACAATGTGTATAATATGTTAGGCGACTACACCGCGCCGCAGGCCGACGGCTCCGTGATAACGATCCTGCAGGGCATCCGCGAGAAATTGCCCAACGCGCATGTGGAGTATGTGCAGGGCTGCCATATCCGCGATACCTCGCTGAACGACATTGCCCGGGCGGTGCGCGCCGCTGAAGAGGCGGATGTGGTAGTGGCGGTATTAGGCGGTTCCAGCGCCCGCGACTTCCGCACCAACTATAAGGAAACGGGTGCCGCCGAGGTGACCGGTCCCGCCGTCAGCGATATGGACGCGGGCGAGGGTTTCGACCGCGCCACACTGAAGATGCTGGGCCGTCAGGAGGAACTGTTGAAAGCGTTGTGCGCTACGGGCAAGCCCGTGGTGTTGGTGATGATACAGGGCCGTCCGCTTGACTTGTCGTGGGCGGATGCCAATGTGCCTGCCATCCTCAACGCGTGGTATCCGGGCGCGCAGGGCGGCAGGGCTGTCGCCGACATCCTCTTCGGTGATGTGAACCCATCCGGCAAGTTGCCCATCTCGTACCCGAGCTCCGTGGGCCAGCTGCCTGTCTATTACAACACCACAGAGGTGCGCCGCGACTACACCGACGCTTCTGCAAGTCCTTTGTATCCATTTGGTTACGGACTGAGCTACACCACCTTCGAGTACTCCAACTTGCAATCCGTCTGGAAAAACGACTCTACCCTGGAGGTCTCCTTCCAGCTGACCAACACAGGTCAATACGACGGTGCCGAGGCCGTGCAGCTCTATATGCACCACAACCGGGCCTCCGTCAAAACGCCGGAACGCCAGCTTAAGGCCTTCGACAAGGTGTTTTTGAAGAAAGGGGAAACAAAAACCGTGACGATGATGCTCACCAAGTCGGATTTCGCCATTTTGAATGTGGATTTGCAATGGGTGGTGGAGCCCGGCACGGTCACGCTGATGGTGGGGAGCTCGAGCCAGGACATCAGGTTGCAGGGAGAGGTGAGTGTTGAGAGATGAGATGAGGACAATTCTCCAGCATCGTTACATAAACTCGTACTGCAAAATCGCCACATTCAGTGCACTTTCCAGTTTGCATATTGTCTCGAGTGACAGGTTTTCCTCTCCTTTGAGAAGGCGTGAAACATATTGAGGCGAACACCCAATACGCTCTGCAACATCCTGTCTGGAAAGGTTTTGCTGCTTCATTGCCAACGCAACTTTTATGGCAATCCGACGGGAATATCGTAACCATCCTTTCGATTTGGCATATTGTAAGCGTTCTTCTTCCACACGCCAAGTGGAATCCTCATGCGATTGGTAGCGACTCAGTCTTTCAATGGCTTCTTCTCGGGTCATAAGGCAACCTCCTTTTGATAATCTGTGAAACTGTCTTCGTCAAAAACTCTTTCCCGAATCAGGAAGTTTCTGACTTTCTCCATCTTTTCCAATTCCAATAGAGTGTGTTCGCGCTCCTGCATAGTGCGAGTGAGCTTAATTGCGCCTCCTGTAATAATGAAAACTCCCACATTGAGCTTTATGGCATATAACCGTAACCAACTACTTCGATGAGGACGACCTTTTTCTTTCCCCAACATCATCTCTTGCGTACGATCATTCTCTAAAGGACGGAAAAACCTGTCAAGATTTGCATCTGGAGAAATATCCATGATGATACAGGACAATTCATCTCGATCTTCCATGGTTTGATAAATGGCCTCTTCAATGTTCGTGATCTTGAAATAAGAAATCAAGTCGTCAAAATTTTGCATGAAGAAATCAGCAAGCCAACTTGCATCGCTCCATTGCGACAACACCTTCTGGAGAGCATTTTCTTTGTCATGATTATAACGGACAGCCCATAAGCGTCCATCTTCTATTACCTTGTCAAATGTCATATTTTTAGTTTTCAGAATTTGCCGCAAAAATAATAAAATTTCTAATGCGAAACTTATAGGTTTCATGTTTTTGTTGTAAAAAATCGAATCGCGTTTTTTTTCTATTTTTGCAGTAGAATTATAAAACAGGCGTTTAGATGGAATAATCAGATTTACTGAAAAAAATCTCTTTCGTCATAGAATAGTTTTTTAAATACCAAACACATAACAATATGGCATATCATTTTCACAATTTGGTTTTTGAAGGTGGCGGTGTGAAAGGCATCGCATACGTGGGCGCCCTTGAGGTGCTTGACCAAAAAGGAATTCTGAAAGATATAAAACGGGTGGCGGGAACCTCCGCCGGTGCGATGATGGCGGTTCTGGTTGGATTGCGTTACTCCGCCGAAGAGGTGCGGAAAATCCTTTGGGACCTGAATTTTCAGAACTTTATGGATGATTCGTTTGGGCTTGTCCGCGACTCGAAACGGTTTTTCAACGAATATGGCTGGTATAAGGGCGACTTTTTCCGCGATCTGATGGCTGGTTATATCAAGAAGAAAACGGGTAAAAGTGAGATAACATTCAAGGAACTTGCTGATACAAAAAAATATAGGGAAATATATCTGGTTGGTGCCGACCTGTCCACGGGAACCACCAAGACATTTAGCGCGGAAGAGACTCCGGATGTGATCGTGGCGGATGCCGCCCGAATCTCAATGTCCATTCCGCTCTTTTTCGCTTCGGTGAAAGGCAAAACGGACGGCCACACCTATGTGGACGGCGGGTTGTTGGACAACTATTCCATCAAGACCTTCGACCGTTTGGATTTTGTGGACGACAAGAGCAAAAATGTCCGCCGCACTGAGTATTATGACAAGTACAACAAGAAAAAGAGGATCAAGGAGGATGTTGGGGAGAACATTTATGTTTACAACAGGGAGACATTGGGCTTCCGTCTGGACTCCAAGGAGGAAATCACGATGTACTTGACGCACAAGCCGACGGTACGCAACGAGATCGGCAGTTTCTTTACCTATGTAAAGGCATTGGTGACCACACTCATCGACTTCCAGAACAATGTGCACTTGCACAGCGACGACTGGCAGCGCACGGTCTATATTGACACGCTCGGAGTGGGTGCCGTTGATTTCAAGATTTCCAAAAACAAGAAGCAGGATCTGGTTGAATCCGGCCGGAAGCACACTATCGAGTATTTGGATTGGTACGACAACGACGAGGAGAAGGCGAACAAATAGGAGAAATCTGCCGCGCCGCGACCGGCCATCACACCAAACCCCTACAGATATGTAACCCCTAACGGAGTTGGGATTCTCGCTCAGATGGAAGCGTGTGGGAAATATACCAAAGTTCAAAATTCAAAGTCCAGATACCAAAGACTTAAGTCTAAAGCCTTCAGTCCAAATACCATATTGTCGCCGACTTATAGTAGGGAGTACTATATGCAGGAATCAATGCGCAAATTAACAGTTGTTTTTTAATAAACAACTGCTATACAGTGTTTTAAGGATAATTCTTTATCTTTGCAGCGACTTTTAAACAACAATATTCTATTATGAAAACAAATATCAATTTATCACCCGTGGAAAAAGGCGAAATCATTATGTACCAGCCGGATGAGAGCATCAGGTTGGAAGTCCGAATGGAAAAAGATACTGTATGGCTGACTCAAACGCAAATAGGTTTGCTGTTTGGAGTCCAAAAAGCAGCAATATCGAAGCATTTGAAAAAGATCTTTGAATCAGGAGAATTGCAACAATCTTCAGTTGTTTCCAAAATGGAAACAACTGCTAGTGACGGGAAAAAATATGTCACACATTTCTACAATCTTGATGCTGTTTTATCTGTTGGGTATAGAGTTAACTCCCTGCAGGCCACACAGTTTCGTATTTGGGCCAATAAAGTCCTGAAAGAATATATCCTTCGGGGTGCTGCCGTTAATCAACGGTTCGAGCAAATAGAGCATCGCTTGCTCCAAAATGAAATGGATTTGTTGTCGTTGAATCAAAAGATGGATTTTTTCGTGCAAACAACCCTTCCACCCAAACAGGGAGTCTTCTTCGACGGACAAATTTTTGACGCATACCAGTTCGTGTCGGAACTGGTTCGCAGTGCGCAAAGTTCACTGGTGCTGATTGACAATTATGCCGATGACAGCGTGCTGACCCAATTGACGAAACGCGCCGACGGGGTGAACGCGACCATCTGCGTGGGCAAGATTTCGGAAACCCTCCGGCTGGATTTGGCCCGGCACAACCGCCAGTACCCTCCCGTGGAACTCCACGAGGTCCCCAACATTCACGACCGCTTCCTGCTGATTGATGACACCCAACTGTACACCTTCGGCGGTTCGTTCAAGGATCTGGGCAAGAAATTGTTCTGCTTCAACTTGATGGAAGACCCAGCCCTAGTGGCGGCAGTCCGCAAGATGATTCATTAATTATATCTTTGCGGCAACCTAAAAACATAATACGATGAAAACAAATCATCGTTAGGATTATTTTCCGTACTTTTGCCACGAAAAACCCTTATGTTTATGAAAAAATCAGCCCTCTTTTTCTTCTCTCTGTTGCTGCTTGGTTTCGCGACCATCCAGGCGCAGACCACACAAACCATCCTTTCCCCGAACCAGAAACTGAAGCTGAAAGTGGACCTTGGTGGCGAGATTATCCGATATTCCATCTCCTGTGAAAACGGAGAATTCCTTAAGTCGTCAAGCATCGGGATGGAACTAGGCAACGGCACAGTATTGGGTCGTGAGCCCCTCCGCTCCCTGCGCAAAGGCGGTCGCCGGAGCGTGGACCGTATGGTGGCCTCCCCGCTGTACCGCAAGGACTCCATCCACGAGCAGTATAACGAGCTGTATCTCCAGTACAAAGCGGGCTATAGCGTTGTGTTCCGCGTCTATGACAACGGTGTGGCCTATCGCTTCGAGACCGCCTTCAAGGATTCCATCACTATTGCGCGCGAAATCGCGGAGTTCAACTTCTCCGACGGTTATCCCGAAATGAGCGCGGGCAGATTCATCGGCACAGATGCAATAATACCCTATGTGAATGCCAAACCCGTCACCGACGGCGACTTTTCCCCACAATACAGCACATCGTTCGAGAATACTTACACTCAAATCCCGCTCAAAGAGATGGATGACGGTCGCCTCGCCTTCCTGCCGCTGCTGGTGGCACAGGACTACTTCCCGGGTGATTTCGGAAAAAATTACAAGTCGCGCATGGCCGTCATCACCGAGGCCGACCTCCACGACTATCCTGGCATGTATCTCAAGCACACTGAGGGCAATTCGATGATCGGCTACTTCGCGCCGCTGCCAAAAACCTGGGAGCAGGGCGGGCACAATAACCTGCAGTATGTGGTAAAAGAGCGTCACGACTACATCGCCAAGACCGCCGGCACAAGAAACTTTCCGTGGCGCGTCATCGCCATCACCACCGAGGATAAGGATTTGGCAGACAACGACCTCGTCTATCTCCTCGCGGAGCCTTCGAAAGTGGCTGATATCTCATGGATTAAGCCCGGCAAAGTGGCATGGGACTGGTGGAATAACTGGAACATCTGGGGCGTGGATTTCAAGGCCGGCATCAACAACGCGACCTACAAATACTACATCGACTTTGCCGCCGAAAAGGGCATCGAATATGTGATTCTCGACGAGGGCTGGGCCGTGAACAAGCAGGCCGACCTTTTCCAAGTGGTGCCTGAAATAGACCTGCCGATGTTGGTGAAATACGCTGAAAGTAAAGGAGTTGGCATCGTGCTGTGGGCCGGTTACGCCGCGATGGACAAGGAGATGGAGCGCGTCTGCAAGCACTATTCCGAGATGGGCGTGAAGGGCTTCAAAGTTGATTTCATGGACCGCGACGACCAGATTGTGGTCAACTTCTACGAACGGATGGCCGCCATGGCCGCCAAATACCACCTCTTCATCGACTTCCATGGGGCATACAAACCCACGGGACTGAGTCGCACCTACCCCAATGTGCTCAACTACGAGGGCGTGTTCGGGCTGGAGCAGTGCAAATGGGCCGACAGCAAGACCGATATGGTCAAGTACGAGGTCACGATTCCGTTTATCCGGATGCTCGCGGGTCCGATGGACTTCACGCAGGGTGCGATGCGCAACGGTGCCTACTGGTGCTATTTCCCGAGCTGGAACGAGCCGATGAGCCAGGGTACGCGCTGCCGCCAATTGGCAGAGTACATGGTCTTTGACGCGCCCTTCGCGATGCTCTGCGATGCCCCCACAGCCTACATGCAGGAGCCCGAATGCACCGAGTTCATCGCCAAAGTACCCACCGTATGGGACGAGACCCGCATCTTAGATGGAAAAGTCGGGGAATTTATCGTCTCCGCCAAGCGCAAGGGTGACACCTGGTACATCGGCGCCATCACCGACTGGAACGCCCGCACCGTCGAAATCGACCTCAAGGCCTTGGGTATCACCTCCGGCACGGTCACGATGTTCGTCGATGGTCCCAACGCCCACCGCAAAGGCGTTGACTATCAGAAGAAAACGGTAACCGTTCCCGCTGACGGAAAGCTGAAAGTGGAGTTGGCCCCGGGCGGGGGAACCGCGATAATAGTGGAGAGATAATAGATAATAGTTAATAGTTGATAAACGGATGGTCGTTTTTGCTATCCTCGTTCTCCTGACGATTTAAGTGTCCTGCCACAAGAAATGACATAAGTGGGATAAGGCCTCCACAAGTAATCAGAAGCAAAATGTTGCCGCCTGACCAATGCAAAACCTTGAACAAAACCGTTAAACTCAACAAACTGGTAGTGATAGCGCCTAATCTGTAGATGGACTTTTTCATATCAAAACTAATTTATAGTTGTTAAAAAATATACATTTGCAAAAGTAAAAAAATGTTTTTCTCCAGAAGAGAATTTGTTCGGGATGACAATGGCGGATGGAATGTGCTGTTGCGTAACCAATCCGATAAAGGTGCGGTGATTCCTCTATTTATTATTCTGGGGGTGATTTCATTGTTTTTCTTTCCATTGGCCATCTGGATGATTCAGGATGGCATTGTGGAAACCTTCGAGGATTTTTTAATTTCGTTGATTTTTCTTGGCCCACTTGGTTACTTTTTTTTTGTTATCGTTTGTAGCATTGTTTGGGAATTGTTTGGCAAAGAAGTTATTGTTTGTTCAGCATCAGGTGTTGGCATATATCAAAGAATGATAATTGGGGTGAGAACAGAAATACCATGGAGCAGTATTGTAAATGTCTCCCCTTATGATGAGCCCTTGGTTTATGTGATTTTGCCCACACGAGATCCAACCATACGCATTACGTATAAGAATTGCAAAGGGAAGAATAAAAAGTTTTTTTTGGGCTTTCATCTGACGGATAAACAACGTGAAACTGTCATTGATTGCCTGCAGGAAATGTTGCTGGATTATATTCCGACCGAAAGCAAGTAGTATAAAATTGACTTGAAATGAAACT
>R22__coassemble_552_pt1 | contig 23740 bp, 18 predicted proteins | sample R22__metabat2_high_PE_025 | metagenome-assembled genome bin R22 | reverse complement strand
TATAAGAAGTTAATTGAAAGAATAAAATGAAAAGAATAACATCTCTATTGGTTGCTGTCTTGTGTGCAGGCGTACTGTTTGCGCAAAACAACAGCGATGTTTTGGTTAAAGTTGGAAAAGAGAATATTACGAAAGAGGCATTCCTGAATGCTTACCAGAAAAACAACTCATTGGAGAAAGCCTCCGAGCAGGATTTACGCGAGTATCTTGACCTTTTCGTCAATTACCGTATGAAGGTTCAGGAAGCGGAAGAGTTGAAAATGGACACATCGGCCGCATTCCAGAGAGAGCTGGCATCGTATAAAAACCAGTCATCCCAGCAGTATCTTGTTGACACAGAGGTGAGTGAGCGCTTGTTGGACGAAGCTTTCGAACGCGCCAAAACGCAAGTGAGGGCTTCCCATATTCTGATTCAGTGTGCCCCAACAGCATCTCCTAAAGATACTTTGGCGGCATATCATAAAATTATGCAGATTCGAGAGAAAGTGATGAAAGGGCTTGACTTCAACCAAGCTGCCGAGCTCTATTCTGACGATCCTTCCGCACGTGATTATGTCAATCCGCAAAACAACCGGATACAGCATGGTAATCGTGGTGAGTTGGGCTTTTTCTCCGTTTTGGATATGATTTATCCTTTCGAGTGCGCTGCTTTTGAGACACCCGTTGGCGAGGTCTCTATGCCAGTGCGCTCCCAATTCGGGTATCATATTGTATATGTGCAAGAGCGTGTTCCGGCAATGGCAAAAATTTATCTCTCCCAGATTTTCATTGCCGACACCTTGGCCCCCACGGGCAATTCGCCTGCCCCGATAAAGGCAAAACTCGCTGATTTACAACGCCGTATCAGTGATGGTACCAATACTTTTGAAGAGTTGGTGCGCGAGTTTTCTGATGATGTGGCCACCAAAAACGAGGGTGGTGTGATGCAACCGTTCTCACCCAGTAAGCGTCCCGGCCGATATGTGTCAGCTGCCATTCATCTGAACCCTGGTCAGATTTCCGAACCGGTGGCATCCTTCTTGGGATGGCATATCCTTAAATTGGATTCCATTATCTATGTGCAAATGAACGAAGAGGGGCGCTATCTGCTCAAAAACCGTTTGTCACGCGACCCGCGCTCACACAAGAGCCAGAATTCTTTTATCGCAAAACTGAAGAAAGAGTACAACTATGAAGAAAGCGGCAAAAAGGCGGCAATGAAGTATTTCAAGAAAAATCTGAAAGAATCTTTCTTCTCTTCTAAATCTGAAAATGTGGACGATCTTCCAGGTATCAAGAATCTTAAGCCCATGTGCACCTTCGCTGACCAGTCGTTGACCCCCTATCAGTTCGGTCGCTTCTTCACCCGTTTCAAAGGCGCTAATCTTAAAGGGACGGCGGTGGAATTTTTGGAAAGAATATTCCCGGATTTTGTCGGCGAAAATATGATGATGTATGAGAAAGCGCATCTTGAAGACAAATACCCTGAATTCAGAGATTTAGTTAATGAATTTCATGATGGTATGCTTCTTTATGAAATCAACTCCAAGAAGGTTTGGAACGCCGCCGCTGAAGATTCTGTTGGGTTGGACAACTTTTATCAGTCCATTAAGACACAATTTCCTACCGTGGACTCCACCGGACAGGCAACCTATAAACCGTTGAGCGAAATCCGCGCTTCCGTCATCAACAAGTATCAGGATTATCTGGAAAACCAATGGGTGAAACAACTTCATGAGAAATATCCTGTTGTAGTGGATGAAAAAGTGTTCCAGTCCATTCTGAAACGATAAGGTGAAACGAATCATTATCCCGATATTATTGGTCTTGTGCCTCGCATCTTGTCACCAGAAACGCGACAGGATTGTGGCGCAGGTCTATTATCACAAACTCTATCTTTCTGAGGTTCTGAATAATATGCCTTCAGGTCTGTCGCCCGAAGACAGTGTGGCGTTAGTAAAAGAATATATCGACGCATGGGTGAAAGAGAAACTGGTGCTGCATGCGGCGGAAAGGAATTTGTCGGTGAGAGAGAAGAATTTTGACAAAAAGATGGAGGATTATCGAAATGGACTGTTGATTAACGCATACTATGACAAATTGGTGTCAGATACCACCAAATTCAACATCTCGCAAGATGAAATGGATGCCTTCACCAATGATTTTGGGAAACGTTACACGGTGGATAAGGACATCGTGAAACTCAACTATGTGAAACTTGCCGCCAAATCCGCATTGACAGACAAGGTGCGTGACATTCTCTTTGATGAGGAGAAGCGGACATCGGACAAAGAATTGTTAATCAAATTGTTGGGAGATTCTGTTGAGTACATGATAGATGACAAAACCTGGCTTTATCTGGATGATATTCAAGCGGAGGTGCCCTTCGAAGTTGACGACAAACAGTTGCAGTCTGGTCCGCAATATGTGGACAAGGCAGTTTCGGGATATCGCTATTTGATGGTGATCTTGGAGCATAAGGATCGTCGGACGATGAACGAGACGCAAGATGAGCGTGCCGCTGCCAGGATGATGTTGGTGAACCAGCGCAAGCGGGAGTTCATCGAGAATCATGTGAACCTTTTGTATGAGAAAGCCTTGAAAGACGGGGCGATAATACAATAACGCTCGCTACTCGGCGCGAGTGGAAGGCCGGTTCCTCAACAACAAGTAGATGAAATACGGTGCGCCCGCAAGGGCGGTGATGCTGCCTACCGGTAACTCGGAAGGCGCCGCGATGGTGCGCGCCAAAGTGTCGGCCACCAGCAAAAAGAACGCTCCGAAGAAGATGGAGTAGGTGAACAAATGGCGGTTGCTGCTCCCAAACAGCAGGCGGATGATGTTCGGCACGATAAGTCCGATGAACCCGATGACGCCGCAAAAGGAAACCACTACCCCAATCAATAGGGAAGACACAATCAGCACTACATAGGTGGTGCGTTGCGTGTTCACACCGATGCTTTTTGCCGATTCTATTCCCATCTGCATGATATCCAAATCTTTAGAGTGGTAATACAGGAAGATGAAAGCGATGATCATGACGGGGATCAACCATCCGATTTCACCCCAGGAAACCGTGGCCAGACTGCCCATGGTCCAGAAATAGATTTTTTGCATGGACTGTTGGTTTACCACGATGAGCAGGGTGATGATGGAGGAAATGAAGAAATTGAGCGCGATGCCAGTGAGTAGGAGGGTTTGAGTGGAACGGTGGTGCGAGAACCTTCCTATGCCCATGATGAAGACTAGTGTGAGCAAAGCGGTGAGCAGGGCGGGCACGGTGACCCCGAACAGGGAGATGTCCCAGCCGAGGATGATGGCGACCGCCGCACCCAAAGAGGCTCCGGACGATATGCCCAGAATGTAGGGATCGCAGATGGGGTTGCGGAAGATGCTCTGGAACACGCACCCGCATACCGCGAGCGAGGCACCGGCCAGCAAACTCATCACAATGCGCGGCAGACGCAACTGCCAGATGGTGGTATCATAGAAAGCGGGCACGATGATGTCGCTGGAAACATGAAACCGGTGCAGAAAGCTGCCCCACACCATCTTGAACGGGATGTCAATGGCCCCGATGAAGATGGCTCCGATGGCGGCAAGCAGCAAAATGGCGCCGAAAAGGATAGGAAGCAGTATGTGTTTGCGTTGTCTCATATTATGGACTGCAAAAATAGTAAAAAGAGACCACTTCACAAAATCCATCTTTTTGCCATTTGGTACATTATTTTTTTGTACCTTTGCCGCCGAAACAATCAATAGCAAGAGTATGGAAAATCCCACACTGGAACAGAAAGTCAAATCCATTATAGATCAGATCCGTCCCTACCTGCAACAGGACGGTGGAGATATTGAGTTTGTGGAACTTACCACCGACAATGTTGTGAAGGTGAAACTGCAGGGCGCCTGCGGTTCCTGCCCGCACGCCAAGATGACGCTTAAAAACGGCGTGGAGCAAACCATCAAGCACTATCTCCCTGAAATCGATCATGTGGAGGATGTGGTGCTGGGATTCTGATTTTAGATTTGAGATTTGAGACTTGAGACTTGAGACTTGAGACGTAGGACGTAAGACTTTAAAAAAAAGATATTCATAGAACCGCCTCGAAGAGGCAAAACGCACGAAATGCAAATAACCCCACACCAGCAAAGCATAGTGTGGAGCACCAACAAACTGACAAAACCAAACACTAAACAATATGGGCTTGAAATGCGGCATAGTAGGTCTGACCAATTCCGGTAAAACAACGATGTTCAACTGCATCTCGAATACGAAGGCGGCAGTTACGGAGTTTGCGTACAGCACGAACAAATCCAACATTGGCGTGTGCGCTGTGCCGGATGACCGTCTTGCCAAGATCAACACATTTATTCAGGCCGATAAGTTGGTATATGCCAATTTGGACCTGGTGGACATTCCGGGTTTGGCCAAGGGCGCGAGCCAGGGCGAGGGTATTGGTAACAGTTTCCTTGCGGACGTGCGCCTGTGCGATGCTTTGATTCATGTGCTTCGTTGTTTCGACAATCCCGCCCTACCGCATGTGGAGGGTTCCGTGGATCCGGTCCGCGACATTGAGATTGTGGATTTTGAGTTGCAGTGCAAGGATTTGGAGCAGGTTGACCGCAAAATCTCCAAGGTGGAGAAAGCCGCCAAGATTGGTGACAAGAACGCCAAACACGATTATGAGGTGTTGAAGAAATACAAGGAGCATTTGGAGAAATTCCAGAATGTGCGCACACTGGAAGTTACTCCCGATGAGCACGCCGTGGTGGCCGATATGATGCTGTTGACCGAAAAACCGGTGCTGTTTGTGTGCAATGTGAACGACGATGACGCCGTGACCGGGAACGCATATTCCGAAGCGGTGAAGAAATATGTGGAGGAGAATGGTGGCGAGATGCTGGTGATTGCGGCCAAGATTGAATCTGAAATCGCCGAACTGGAAAGTGAAGACGACCGGAAAGTGTTTTTGGAGGATGTGGGTTTGACCGAGCCGGGTGTGAACAAGGTGATTCGTGCGGCATACAAGATGCTGGATCTTATTTCATTCTTTACGGTGGGTGGCAAGGAGAACCGCGCATGGACCATCAAGCGTGGTATGCTCGCACCGCAAGCCGCAGGTGTGATTCACAGTGACCTTGAACGCGGTTTTATTCGCGCCGAGGTGATAAAATATGACGATTTGGTGCAACTCGGTTCCGAACTCAAATGCAAGGAGGCCGGCAAGTTGGCCGTGGAGGGAAAGAATTATGTGGTGCAGGACGGTGACATCTTGCATATACGCTTTAATGTGTAATCGGTAATTCCCCATTACCCATTGCACATTATAAATTGAATTGCGGTAGTAGCTCAGTTGGTAGAGCGGCGGCTTCCCAAGCCGCAGGTCGCGGGTTCGAACCCCGTCTACCGCTCATCTGAAGAGATGCAATATTTTGCGTCTCTATTTTTTTACCCTCGATACAGCTTTTCTTTTTTTTGTATTTTTGCAGATAGATTTGTGGACGAAAACTGCGTTTTCGGCTGCGAAACTGACATAAAAAAGTACTTTTTTAATTCTAATGATTATGGATAAAGAAATTCAAGAGAAAGTAAACCTTTGGTTGTCAAATGATTATGACGAAGCAACACGCAACGAGGTCCTCCGCTTGCAAAAAGAGGACCCCAAGGAATTGTCGGACGCCTTTTACCGCGATTTGGAGTTCGGTACGGGCGGTCTTCGCGGTATTATGGGCGTGGGAACCAATAGGATGAATAAATATACGGTGGGCGCCGCCACCCAAGGCCTAGCCAATTATCTGAAGAAATCATTTAAAAATGAGGCACTTAAAGTGGTGATTTCCTACGACTCACGCTTGCACAGCCGCGAGTTTGCCCAGATTTCCGCTGAGATTTTATCCGCTAACAATATCAAGGTTTTCCTGTTCGACGAACTGCGCCCCACACCAATCCTCTCGTTTGCGGTGCGTCACCTGCAGTGCAACGCCGGTATCATGATTACCGCATCACACAACCCGAAAGAATACAATGGATACAAGGTCTATTGGGAGGATGGCGGGCAACTGGTGCCGCCACACGATGTGAATGTCATCAAAGAGGTGAACAAAATCACGTCCGTGAAACAGGTTGAATGGACCGCCAAACCTGAACTGATTGAAATGGTGGGCGAGAATGTGGATAAAGCATATTTTGATTTGCTGCTCCCGCTCTCCATGAATCCGGAATCCATCAAGAAGGCCAAGAAACTGAAGATTGTCTATACGCCGCTGCATGGCACGGGCATCACCATGGTGCCCAAAGCGTTGAAGATGTTCGGTTTTGAGGATGTGGTGCTGGAAGAGGCACAATCCATACCCGATGGCAACTTCCCGACAGTGAAATCGCCGAACCCGGAAGAGAAATCCGCACTGGAACTGGCACTGAAAAAAGCCGATGAGGTGAACGCAGACCTTATCCTGGCCACCGACCCGGATGCCGACCGTGTGGGTATCGCGGTGCGCAACGCTGAAGGCAAGATGCAGTTACTCAATGGTAACCAGACGGGTACCTTGCTGTTCCATTATATGCTGTCGCAATGCCAGCAAACCGGCAAAATGCCGCAGAATCCGTTTGCGGTGAAAACCATCGTCACCACCGACCTGATTCGTCGCGTGGCACTCGATTTCAATGTGGAGTGCTTTGATGTGCTTACTGGTTTCAAATACATCGCCGAGGTGATTCGCGCCAACGAGGGCAAGAAACACTTCGTTGTGGGAGGCGAGGAGAGCTACGGATACCTGATTGGTGATTTTGTGCGCGACAAGGACGCTATCTCCGCCTGCTGCCTCATTGCCGAAATGGCCGCCCATTACATGGTGAACAATACGGCTAATCACAAACTGCTTACGGATGTGCTTCACGACATTTATTGCAGTTACGGTTTCTTCAAAGAATCGCTGCTTTCCCTGACCGAAAAAGGACAGGAGGGTGTGGCCAAGATCAAAGCGATGATGGACAACTATCGTGAGAATCCGCCCAAAACTTTAGGTGGCCAACCTGTGGTGATGATGAAAGACTACAGCGCCAGCCGCTCCTACGACTTGGTGAACGGGACCAACGAACTCATCAACCTGCCCACTTCCAATGTGTTGCAGTTCTTCACCGCCGACGACAGCAAGATAACCGTCCGCCCGTCCGGCACCGAGCCCAAGATCAAATTCTATTTCAGTGTGGTGGAACCTGTGGAGAAGAAGAAGGATATTGCTGAGGTGGAAGCCCGTTTGGATCAGCGCATTGAAACATTGAAGAAGGATTTGCAGTAATCCTTCTTTGCACATTTATAAAATAAAAAAGGGACGCCATTATGGTGTCCCTTTCTTTTATTTCACCGTTATTTCATCCATAAACAACCATGCTTGTTCGCCAGGACTGATGTGCCAACTTGGCATCTTGCCGTAGTTATATACTTTCACTTTCAGATAACGACCTGTTTCATTGCCGTTTACGGTAAAACTATGCAGTTTGGCGTCTTCAGATTTCTCAGAACCGATGCCGTTTGTGGTGCCGAAGGGACGGAATTGTTTCCCATCGTCGGAGATGAGGACTTCCACTTTGGAGGGGAAGAAGATCCAAGCGCGCACATCCTCCAGACAGCTTGCGGAAACGGAGTGCACGGGTTTGCTCTGGTGCAGGTCGATGATGGCCTCAAAGTCGCCTTGGAAGCCCTGCCAACCGCCCACGCGCCAGTTGGCCAGCGCGTGAATCTCATCGATGAGTCCGTCTTGCCCGCCCGCAAAATATTGGGGGCTCGGCTTGGTGATGTAGTTCACCGTTTTATCTTTGTTGAAATGACGGTATGTCGCCTCGGCCACTTTGCTGGAGCCGGACACCTTGTTGTAGGCGATGGCTTTCAGTGTGGTGGTCCCTTTCAGCGTGATGGGTTCCGTGTATTTCATGCCGTGAGTAGGCGCAGGTGTGCTGCCGTCCAAAGTGTAGAAGATGTCCGTGAGTGCCGACATAGGTGCGGCGTCCGGCACATTGCGCTGGTACAGGTTGATGGACACGGTGAGCGAGTCGGTGAAACTCGGCTGGTCGGTGGAGAAGTAGGGCACCGTGGTCACCGTAGGCGTGATAATAGCCTTGGGTGTGTTCTGGTAACCAATGCCCCAGGTCTCGCTGGGCTTGTCACCCATCTTGAACTCCAACAAACCGCCATCTTTGATTTGGTTGTAGGTGATGTAGGATACATTAAGTGGTTCTCCGTTGTACAGAACCGACTGGATATAAGGGAGATCCTTGTCGCGGGTGATGACAAATTTAGCTCCGTTCTCCAAGTTTACCGTGGTTTTGTCGAACAGCGGATAGCCGATAATATATTGGTTCTTGCCCGGGCATACGGGGTAGAAACCCATGGCGCTGAACACATACCAGGCCGACATCTGGCCGCAGTCCTCATTGCCGCAAAGCCCGTCGGGTTGTGAGGTGTAGAGTTCCGTCATGATTTTGCGAGTCAGTTCCTGTGTCTTCCACGGCTGGCCGATGAAATTGTACAGGTAAGCGGCATGGTGGCTCGGCTCGTTGCCGTGCGCATATTGTCCGATAACACCAGTAATGTCCGATTGTTCCCGGCCCGTCATTTTAGAATCTCCGTGGAAGAGAGAGTCCAGAAATACGCCCATGGCCTTGTCGCCACCCATGAGATATACATAGTCGGTGACATCGTGAGGCACATAGGTGGAGTATTGCCAGCAGTTGGCTTCCGTGTAAAAATTGTTGACTTCTGTGGGGTCGAATGGGGTGGCGAAGGCACCGTTGCGCTTGCCGTGCATGAACCCGTCTGGATCCAAAATGTTCTTGTAGAACTGGGCGCGGGCGATATATTCATCGTAAACTTCCTGATTCCCAATCTCTTTGGCAAATTGGGCAATGCACCAGTCATCGTAACAGTATTCCAATGTTTTGGATACGGATTCATTCTCCGATGTGCCAGGAATGTAGCCGTATTTGGCGTAGTCGGGTCTGCCCAATTTGTTGAGCGTGGCGCTGTGCCGCATGGCCCGTAGCATCTCATTCACATCGTATGGGCGTATGCCTTTGATGAAGGCGTCCCAGATGACAGGCACGGAGTGATAGCCGATCATGCACCAGGTTTCGTAAGCCGACAGTTCCCACACGGGCAGCATGGTGCCCTGGCGGTAGTGTTGCATGAAGGTGTGCAGAAAATCACCGGTGCGCTTCTGGTCGATGATGTTCAGCAGCGGGTGCAGGGCACGGTAAGTGTCCCACAATGAGAAGACGGTGTAAATCTGGTGTCTGCCGTCACTTTCATGAATTTCACCATCCTGTCCGCGATAGCGACCGTCCAGATCCGAATAGAGATACGGTGATGTGAAACAATGGTACAGAGCGGTATAGAATGTCTGGAGATATTCTTTGTTGTTGGATTCGACTTGGATTTTGCTGAGTTCCTTGTCCCAAGCGGCCACGGCCTCTTCCTCCACCTGCTCGATGCTTTTGCCCCGCAGTTCATTCTGGTTGTTCATGGCGCCGGCAATGTCCACGGCGGAAATCGCGACATTCAGTGTGACCATTTTCACTTTCTCGGAGAAATAGACAATGGCTTTGCAGTTCTCACCGCGCACATCGGTCTCCTTTACAAGTTGGTCATCCTTATAGAACTCGATTTTCTGAATCGGGGAAGAGGGGATGATGGAGAAGGCGCAGTATTGGTCGGGGTTCCAGGCTTCGGAGCGGCGGAATCCCACAATCTCGTTGCCGTTGATGGTGATGCCGGAGGCCAGCACTTTGTCGCGGTGCGTGAGGTCGATGACGATGCCGCGCGGCCCTTTCTTTGGGAAGGTGTATCGGTGCATAGCCACGCGCTGTCCTGCTGTCAGTTCCACATAGATGCTGTTGTCGAGCATGACATGGTAATAGCCGGCATTGGCGTGCTCGTTTTTGTGCGAGAAGGTGCAGGAATACTCGTTGTTGTGGATGGACGGCGTGCCAGTGAAGGGCATGATGAGCACATCCCCGTAGTCGCTGCAGCCCGTGCCGCTGAGGTGCGTGTGCGAGAAACCGTAAATGCGGTTATCGGTGTAATGGTAGCCGGAGCAGCCGTCCCAGCCGTCAAGGCGTGTGTCGGGGCTCACTTGCACCGCTCCAAAGGGCACAAGAGCACCCGGAAAGGTGTGCCCGTGCTCAGCGGTGCCCACCAGGGGATTCACATATTCGCTTTGGGCGAAACCGGTTGCGGCGAGAAGGATGGCTGTCGCGCACAGCAAAAATATCTTTTTCATAAATGATTCTGTTATAATGTTATGCGGTTTTTTTGTTGTTGTTCATCAATGCCACGAAGCCCAGATAGAGCAGGCAGGTCAGCGTGACGATGAAGGCGTATTTCGGAGCCGCATTGGCGGCGGCACCCGTGATGAGCGGCACGATGGCGGCACCCACGATGGCGGTGGTCATCAATCCGGAAATCTCGTTGGTCTTCTCCGGCATCTTATCCACACAAATGGAGAAGATGAGCGGGAAAATGTTGGCGAAGCCGATACCGATGAGGATGAAACTCAACCAAGTGGTGAAGGCGTTGTATGGCAGGAACAGCAACACATTGCCGATGATGGACACTAAAATGGTTAGCACCAGAAAGACGGTGGGTTTGATATGGCGCAGACATACACCGCCGAGGAAACGGCCCACAAAGAGAGCGATGATGAGCACAATGTTGCCCAACGCCGGTGTGATGCCCGGGTTGTTCTCAATCAAAATGGAAGGAATACGGTTGAACATGGAGGCCTCGGCGCCGCAGTAGAAGAAAATGCCCAAGAACATCATCAAAATGTAGGGGTTAGCCAGCGCTTTGAGGCAGTTGCCCAGCGTGGTGGGTTGGGTCTCCTCTTTTTCGGCGTTGTTGGGCACGAAAAGGACCACTAAAATCAGTGTGATGAGCAGCACGGCGGCGAAGATGGGGAAGAGGATGCGGAATCCCATATCAACAGTTTCCGTGGAACCCTCCGGTGTGAAGGAGAACCAGCCGTATTTCATCAGCGAGGTGCCGATGAGCACCAGGATGAGCGAGGTGGACAGCGTGCCGATGGCCTTCAGCGACTGGGCGAAGGAGAGCATGCTGGAGTATTTGCCCTCTGGCGACACATCACGGATGAGCGGGTTGCCGGACACCTGCAAGATGGTGGCTCCGGCGCCCATCAGCAGCACCGCCAGCAAAATGATGGGGAAGTTGAACGCCAGAATGGGCAGGATGGCGCCTAACAAGAACAGTATCAAGCCGATAACCAGCATCTTCTTCTTTCCGGTCTTGGACTGCCAAACACCCGTGGGCACCGACAGCACACCAAACATGATCATGCCGGCGAAGGACACGAATGAGGCCATAAACGGCGAAATGTGAAACGCCTTTTCTACAACAGACACCAATTGACCGGCGGCATCGCCGAAACCCATGGCCAAAAAGACGAAGAATACGGATACGAGGGATAAAGATTTTTTCATAAACAATAATTTTAATGAGTTGCAAAAATACGAAAATAACTATCTTTGCAGCAAATTTTTTTTACTATGTACGAAAATGACAAAAGAATAGTGGTGACGCTGGATGCAGGCGGCACACATTTCCGTTTCAATGCCATCCGTGGTAACCAGTCCATTGTAGAAACCATAGAATACCCCTCCGAGGCGCAGAATCTGGACAAATGTCTGGGCAACTTGGTGAAGGGTTTTGAGGAGGTGATGAAAAAGCTGCCCGAAAAACCGGTGGCCATTAGTTTCGCGTTCCCTGGCCCTGCCGACTATCCCAACGGCATCTTTCCTACACGGCTGACCAATTTCCCCGCTTTTGAGGGTGGGGTGGCGCTCGGCCCGTTCTTGGAGCGTAAGTTCAAGCTGCCGGTGTTCATCAACAATGACGCTGACTTGTTTACTTACGGCGAGGCCCTGGCGGGCGTGCTGCCGGAGGTGAACGCCAAGCTCAAGAAGATGGGTTCCGTGAAACAGTACCACAACCTCATCGGCTTCATCTTGGGCACGGGCTTCGGCATCGGCATCACCTCGCATGAGCAGATGTATATCGGCGACAACTGCTGTTCGGAGATTTATTGCACACCGCATAAGCAGGAACCGGAACTTATTGTGGAAGAGGGTGTTTCGCAGCGGGCGGTGCTCTATAACTACCGGATGCTGGCCGCTGACCCGCAGAAAGATGCCTATACGGACTCATTGGATGTTTTCAGGATTGCCGAGGGTGAGCTGATTGGCGACCAGAAGGCCGCACAGTTGGCGTTTGCCCGCTTCGGCGAGGTGGCCGGCTATGCCATCGCGCAGGCGGTGTGCATGTTGGACGGCATCATCGTGCTGGGCGGCGGACTCTCCAAGTCGCACAAGTACTACATGCCCGCGCTGCTCAAGGAGTTGCGCGCGCAGATGACCACTCGCGGCGGTGCGCAAGTGGCCCGTGTGCCCTCGTATGTGTATAACCTCGAAGACGAGGCCGAGTTCAAGACCTTCGTGAAGGGTGAACAGCGCGAAATCCCGATTTATGGGACCAAAGAGACTGTCCTGTGCGATACCCAGAAACGCCTGGGTGTGGCGGTTTCCCACATTGGCACCAGCGTGGCCACCACCACTGGCGCTTATTGCTATGCGCTTCATAATCTCAAATAAATTCTTCGATATGCGAAAAACGACATTTCTCTTCCTCGTTATTTTTATTCTGATTATGGGCGTTCGGGCCCAAGACAGCGTTCAAGTACGTCGCTATCTCCAGGATCTCTGCGCACCTGCCATGCACGGGCGTGGGTATGCCTACAATGGCGATGGCATCGCTGCCGGCTATATCCGCGACCAGTTCAAGCGGATGCAGATTGCCCCGTTCAAATACTCCGATTACTTTGAGCGATACGGTTTCACGGTGTATTCCATGGAAGGCCTTGTGTCGGCGGAACTGAATGGCAATCCGCTCGAATTGTGGACGGAATTTGCGTTCGCGCCCTATTCCCGTTCGGCGGATGCGGAGTATAACATGCTGCCCATTGACCCGAAAGTGCTCGTTAACCGCAACGCACTCAAGGAGTTTTGTCTTAAGAACCGTAAACAGTTGGACAACTGCCTTTTGTATGTTGACATGACGCAGTGTGAGGATCAGAACTTAAGGAAAAAAGTGGACGAGATGTGCCGTTATCTGCATGTGTGGAACGGCGAGTATGCGTTTAAGGGACTTGTTCTCGGTGTGAAGGAGATACCGGTATGGTCATTCGCATTCGCCAAAAGCCGTTGTGATTATATCCTGTGTTATGTGAAATCGGAATTGGCCAAGAAAAAGAACAATAAGATTAAACTTTTGTGCACCAATGAGTTGAAATTTCATAATACCCAAAATGTATGCGCTTTCATTCCCGGAACGGAGGTTCCTGACAGCATCGTGGTGATAGGGGCGCACTATGACCATTTGGGGCAGATGGGAGCTGAAATCATGTTCCCCGGGTGTCATGACAACGCCTCGGGTACGGCTACGATGCTGGACATGGCGCGTTATTTTAAAGAACATCCGTTGCGCTACACCACAGTGTTTGTGGCGTTCAGCGGTGAGGAGGCCGGAATGATGGGGTCGCATTTCTTTGTGCGCGACTCGCTGTTTGATTTTTCCAAAGTGAAGCTGGTGCTGAACCTGGACTTGCTGTGCGGCGGTGATGATGGTTTTATGGTAGTGAATTCACAGGCCGACAACACCAAGGGTTTTTATGATGCTTTGCTGGACTTGAACAAGCAGATGAACAAGCGGAAGGGTGGGGTAAAGGAGATCAAATCCCGCCCCAACGCGGCCAATAGCGACCATTATCCGTTCACCACGAAGGGGATGCCGGCGGTGTTTGTCTATACGCTTGGCGGCAAAACGGGCGGGTACCACGCCCCGTCCGACACCCCCGAAAACGCCAGTCTGAAGCAGTACCACAGGATTGTGAGTCTGCTCATCAAAAGCGTGGAAAAAGTGTGCGGAGGAAGGTAGCAGCAATCGTCATGCGCAAGGACATGCGCATGTGCCATCCGTATTTCAAAAAATCTTATTATTCTCCTAACTGGTCAACGATGGCCTCTTCCACTCTTGTCATGTTATAGCTGGAGGAGAACCGGTTCACCACTTCGCCGTCGCGGTTGATGAGGAACTTGGTGAAATTCCACTGGATGGGTCCGGGGCGTTTGCTCTTCAGCCATGTGTAGAGCGGGGACTCGTTGGCACCGTTGACATCAATTTTGGCAAACTGCGGGAAGGTGATGTGGTAGTTGTTGGTGCAGTAATTATGGATGTCGTCGTAGGAGCCGGGGGCTTGTCCGCCGAACTGGTTGCAGGGGAAGTCGAGAATCACAAATCCACGATCCTGGTAGGTTTCGTACCATTGTTGCAGCTGCGTGTATTGCGGGGTGTAGCCGCACTGGGTGGCGCTGTTTATCACAAGCAGCACTTTGCCCTTGTATTGGGCCAAGGATACACTGTCGCCATTGCCGTCGAGCACGGAAAACTGGTAGATGTTGTCTTGTGGTTCTTCCACCACAGTGGTGTCCTCTATCGGTGTCGGTGGTTGGGGTTGGGGCTGCGGTTGCGGCTGAAGTTCCTCGGGTTCGGGCTTGTTGCAGGCGCAGATCATCGTCAGCACCAGCGTCATAATTGTCAGAATCTTAATTTTTTTCATAATAATATGGGCGAAAATTCAGGGTGCGAAAATAATAAAAAATTGTGCGGACACCCTAAAATTCCCCTTCTTTTTAAGATTTGACGAATGAACGAGTGCATAGTCAAAGCATCTTTGACTATGCCGAGTGAAGAGGAAAAGGAGGCGTAGCCTCAACAGGTGGCCGTAGGCCGGGGTAGTAATATCAAAAGGAATGAAAATCCATATATGGACCAATACGCAATCCTACGGTATCATCATCTTTGAACCATACGGGAAATCTCCTTCGAGTCCACGACGACTATTCACTTTAAACTCATTGTTTGAATACACGGTAACATTATAATAGGTGTGTTCCTCTATCCCAGCCCATTTATAATCAATAACCACATCCACTGTCCCGTCTGATTTGGGCACTGAACGGATATTGGTGTATTTAAGATCAGGCTCATACATTTTAAGGCAATATTTAATGGCGTCTATGGCCGCTTGCTCTTTTACTTCAGTTGCTGTTTTTGCACTCTTTTTACCGTCATTCTTCGCCTTGTCAGAATTTTCCGGCATGGGCGAGGCGATGGAGTCGTTCTTTATTTCATACGACGGGACTAAGCCGTTCATCGCCTGCAAAACAGCCACTTCCTGCTGCAGTTGGGTGATCTGCTCCTGCAAGTCGCGTTGGCTGGGCGTATCGAGAAAAGTGCAGGAGTTAAGCGTAAAAGCAAGGGCTGCTGAAACAAACAAAATTACTTTTTTCATTGTAAAAATTATTTTTAGTTGCAAAAATTGAATGTGCAAAAATAGGTAAAATGGAAATAATGGTTATCGGTTCAGCATTTTGATCTTGTATTGCACATGGGTGCGAAGGTCGTCGCCTCCGAGAATTTCGATGTCGTCGTAAAGACCAAGAATGAAGCGTGTTACGCCTTCAAAGCGGCAGACTTCGGTTTCCAGCAGGAAATAGCCGCCGTCCACTTCTTTCAAAAACGGGGTGGAGAGCGGGTATTCTTCCTGCAGCAGACTGGCCGCGCGCACGGAGAGGCGGAGACGGACCGGGAACCGCTGGGTGCCATGCATCCGGAAGACATCCACATAGCCGGTCTCATGGTGCTCTTCATTCTGCCATTCGGTGTCCAGAATGCTCACTTTCCGGATTCTGGAGACCTTGAAGGTTTTCACCATCTGCGAGTCCAGCTCATAGCACCATACTTGGTCGTGGTCGGGAGTGAACGCGTAGGGTTCCACCAACCGGTCCGAGGTGGTGTTGCTGTGCCCTGACCGGTAGCCGACGAGAACCGTTTGCCGGTGATTCTCGATGGCGGAAGTGAGGTCGTGGATGGTCTGCCGGAGGCGTTTGCCTAATCCAAGGTCGCTGATGACCTTGTAGTCGTACAGGGCGTACAGTTTTTTCTTCAGCGATTCTTTTGACTTGGTGCCGGGGTCGATGGAGTCGATGGCGCAGCGCAGGATCATCTCCTCCTCTTCGGTAAAATGGAGCAGTTCGCTGAGGTGCCGCGACATCTTGTTGGTGGAGGTCTCGATGCGATAGACATTGTACTCGTTGCGTTTCACGGCGAAACCCGCCTCGCGGAAGGTGTCGATGTAGCGGAAGAAAGTGCGCTCGCTGAAGTTGAAATGGTGGCACACATCCGTCTTGTTCATGTATCGGTTGTTGGCGAGCAGCATCAGGAGTTGCAGTTCCCGCACGATTCTCGGTTGGTCCATGGCAGAATTTTTTATAATGAACGCACAAAGATACAAGGTTGCACTGACATATTCTGTCAGTGGGATATTTTTTTCAGGGTGACACAATGTGTCGCTGGACAGGGTTTTATTTGCAGAGTAAAATTATCGGATGTTTAACTTAAAAAAATGAATTATGGAACTATGAGTCATTCTCGCAGGTATCGCATGGATATTGGAATCCGTGGGTGGTGTTTTCATTGGCAAAGAGCCGAAGATGTAAAGAGTTAAAAACAAACAAATTCAAAATATTATGAAAAAATTACTGACATTGATGATAGTCTTTTCGCTTTGTGGAGGCGGCCTGTTGAAGGCGCAGCACTTGACCTTCAAGGGCGTGCCCATCACCGGCACCTTGAAGGAGTTCACTAACGCAATGATTCAGAAGGGGTTTCACCACGAACTGACCCAAGATGGTTTGGCTGTGTTTTCCGGTGACTTTGCCGGTTACAAGGATTGTTCTTTCGGGGTGATCACGCTTCAGAACCAGGATGTGGTCAACCAGGTTACGGTGTTGTTTTCCGAACACGAGACTTGGTCGTCCTTGATAACCCAGTATAATACATTGAAGTTGTTGTTGGCCCAGAAGTATGGTGCGCCTGCTGATAATATGGAGGTGTTCACCGCCAAATATCCGCCGTCAGATGATTATTTCAAAATTTCTGCTTTGCATTCCGAAGAGTACATTTGGTACACTTCTTTTGAGACGGCGGAAGGTGAAATAAGACTATCGCTTAGCGAGGGAATATCTTACCATACAGGGCGTGTGCGTTTGATCTATTTCGACAAGACAAACACCGACAAAGTCCGTAAGGCGGCGTTTGATGATTTGTAGAAGGCACGCCGCTTTCTCCGGCCGCGCAGTCCGTAGGACTGCAGGCCCAGATGGCGTTGGGATTGTGTGGGGAGGCAGAATGCCGCACGCCGTAGGTGTGCGGGTAAAATGGGTAGTTGTTAACGATTATTTTGTATCTTTGCTGTTACAACCAATTATTCTAATTGAAAACATAAATATCAATAGTTATGAGACTTACGGTAAAAGACACCAGCATTAGGGCCATAAAGGTTCACGGCGAAGATTACATTAGTTTAACCGACATCGCAAAACTTAAAAATCCTGCTGAACCAAATGTTGTTATTTCCAACTGGATGCGCAACAGGAACACAATAGAATTTCTTGGGGTTTGGGAGATGCTGTACAATCCCGGTTTTAATCCCATCGAATTCGAGGGGTTTAGAAAAGAAGCAGGACTCAATGCGTTTACCATGTCTCCCTCACGCTGGATTAACACCACAAATGCTATTGGTATTGTTTCTCAAGCGGGCCGTTATGGAGGGACTTATGGACAATCAGATATTGCTTTTGAATTTGCTTCATGGATCTCAGTTGAATTCAAACTATATTTGGTCAAAGAATTCCAGCGATTGAAAGCAGAGGAGCAAAAACAACTAGGTTGGAATGTCAAGCGGGAGTTATCAAAGTTGAACTATCACATTCACACGGATGCCATCAAACAAAATCTTATTCCCCAAGAGCTGACAAATGCGCAGAAGAATTATGTGTATGCGGACGAGGCCGATATGCTAAATGTGGCGTTGTTTGGTGTGACAGCCAAGCAATGGCGGGAGACAAATCCTGAGTTGAAAGGGAATATCCGTGATTATGCCACGGTTAACCAGTTGATATGTCTGGCCAATTTGGAAAATTTGAACGCTGTCTTTATTCAGGATGGGATGCCGCAACGGGAAAGATTAGTCAAACTGAACAGCATAGCAATCCAGCAGATGAGTGTTTTGGAGAATGCCGCAGGCCGGAAATATCTTCCGTCTCTCGGAGAGTAGATTTCAGAAGTTCTCCCAAGCCGCTGACGCGCAACGCTCTCCGGTCACGCTGTCCGTAGGCCTGCAGGCCCAGATGGCGTTGGGATTGTGTGGGAGGAAAATGTCGCACGCCGTAGGTGTGCGGGGGAAAAAGAGGCTGGGGTTTTGACGGAGATTCCGCCGTTCACTATGTTCACGGCGGAATGGTGCGTTTGTTGCGCACCATTCCGTGAACCGCGTTAGCGGTTCCAGCTCTGTAGAAACAGTTAGCCACGGGTTTCCCACAACCCCTCCGGGGTTGCATTTTACCCCAACGCCTCACACCGATCCTTCCGCACCACACGGTCGCGCATAAGACAAGGGATTTTTAAGTTTATAGGCGAATTTTACAGGTCGTCCATAGCGGCATTATTGTCAGTTCCGTATGGCACACTATCTTCTGCCGCCATGGGTAAGTCCTCTTCGTGTGTCGAATATAAATGGATAACTGGAGAGGATGGTTTCACCTCATTCTCAACAACCCGATTCTTCTTGAAATTCTCCGCCTGCTCGAAGATGGCTTTGAAAACCTCATCGCGGGTGGCAGGCGGATAGCCGTGCTTGGAGAGCGTGAGAATGATCTGTACCTTCAGCTGCGCCTTGATGTCGGCACGCTTGTCCCAGTCGATAAACTGGGAGCTGTCATCTACCTTTTCTTTGACAGCTTGCGCAATCTCAACATACTGCTCTTCGGTGTATTGGTCCAGAAACCCATACTTTTCGGCCACCGACTTCAGAATGTCGTAGAAAGCTTTCACCTCAATATCCGGAATGCCGTCCGGCAAAACGCTGTCTTTCTTGATTTCTTCGAACAAATCGGCCAGCTGTTTGGCGACTTCGGTCACGATCTCGTCGGCCAACACGATGTCGTCGGAGCGATCGTTGTAGATGTCGATGATTTCGTTCAGACGCTCAGTGAAGCTGATTGCCTTCACCTTGTTTACCTTCTTCACGCTGTCAATCACACGCTTGAGAAGCTGTTCCATCAGCTTGACTTTCGTGTTCTTGTATGGCAGGTTTTTCAACTTGTCCATATACTGTGATGCCAGCAGGTCGATCTGCTTGGCATCGTTGAGCTGCAGGTTGTTGATGGCCACCACCTCTTCCGAAATCAAGGCCTCGTTGACCAACTTCAACACATGGTGGTTCATTTGTGTAGCATCGGGCGACACACCTGTGGTGGTCTTGAATATGATGGAACGAACAGCTGTGAAGAAATGCACATCGTCAATCTCCTCCTTTGTGATTCGTTCGTCATTATTGCACATATTGTAAGCCGACTTCATGATAAGGGTGTGCTTCATAAAGCGCTTCTCGGTCTCTTCGGTTTGCTGGATGTATTCGGCAGACATCTGCAGGGCATTCAATTGTTCCAACGGAGTACCCATAAAGAACCTGCTGTACTCAAAACCCGTAAACATACGTCTAAGCAGATCCAGTTCGTCTTTGAACAGCTTCACGGCATTGTCGATGGTTTCCACTGGTGTCTCGTTCTGTCCGCCGTTGGCATATTTTTTCATCGCCTGGTTGAACTTCTTCTTAATGCCTAAATAATCGACAATCAAACCTTTATCCTTGCCCGGATAGTTTCTGTTCACGCGACTGATGGTCTGTATCAGCGTATGCATTTGCAACGGCTTGAAGCAGTACATGGTGTCCAAGCAGGGCACATCAAAGCCCGTAATCCACATATCCACCACGATGGCAATCTTGAAGTTCGACTTCTCCTCCTTGAATTGCAAATCGAGTTTCTTGCGCTCTTCGTCGGTGCCCAACAGCTTGTACAGTTCAGGATCGTCATCTTTCTGACGGATGCAGACTAACTTGATTTTCTCGATGGGCTTGATCTTTTCCGCTTCTTCCTTGGTCAGCTCTTTGCCATCGCCGCAGATTCTCACCTCTGCCCACTCTGGCCGCATGGCGACAATCTCTTTGTAAATAGCGAAACCGATCTCACGGGTGGCGCAGACAATCATGGCCTTGCCCTTGACCGTACTGCCTTCTTCCACGCGTCGTTCGTAGTGCTGCACAAAATCCACCGCCAGACGGTGAATGAGGTCAGGACTGTTGAGCAAAATGCTCATTTGCGTCATCGCCCGCTTGCTCTCCTCGATCTGGTATTCCGACGAGCCCTCTTCCGCGCATTGGTCGTAGTAGGCTTCGATTTGCTTGATGAGCTCGCTGTCGGCAATAACCCGCGACGCACGGCCTTCGTAGAGGATGGACTTGGTGATGCCGTCCTCCACGGCTTCTATCATGGAATATTCATCCACGACAGCGCCAAAGACCTCCATCGTAGAATCTATCGGCGTGCCTGTGAAGCCAACATAGGTGGCATTCGGCAACGAATCGCGCAGATACTTGGCAAAACCAAACGAGCGTTTCACGCCGGCCTCCGTAATGGCCAACTTTTCCTCCAAATTAGTCTGCGTACGGTGCGCTTCATCGCTGATACAGATGATGTTGGCCCGGTTGGAAAGCAGGTTGATATCCTTAGAAAACTTCTGTATGGTGGTAAGGAAAACACCTCCGCTAGTGCGACCTTGCAGTTTGGCTTTCAAATCCTCGCGACTCTCCACCTGCTCTATCACGCTGTCGCCCACGAACTGCTTGGCGTTGAGCAGCAGGCGTGAGAGCTGGTCATCCAAGTCGGTGCGGTCGGTGATGAGAATGATAGTGGGGCTGCACAAGGCTTTGCTTTTCATCAACAGTCGCGTGAGAAACAGCATGGTGAGAGACTTGCCGCAGCCCGTGGCACCAAAGTAGGTGCCGCCTTTGCCGTCGCCTCCCGCGTTGAGTTTGCTGTGGTTCAATATATTCTGAAAAAGCGAGCGGGCGGCGAAATATTGCGGATAACGGCAGATGAACTTCTTTTCGTCTTTGGAGGTGTCGGGGAAATAGACAAAGTTATGAATCACATCGATAAGCCGGTCTTTGCGGAACATTCCGGCAATCATCGTCTTGAGCGAGTTGATGCCGTCGCAGGCCTTGTCTTTGGCATTCACTTTGCGCCATGCATAGAAGAACTCGTATGGGGTGTAAAGGGTACCGAATTTGCTGTTCACACCGTCGGAGACCACAATGAAAGCCGTGTATTTGAACAAGGAAGGTATGTCTCTGCGGTAGCGGATGGTGAGCTGTTTGTAGGCATCCTCGATAGTAGTGTCTTGCTTGGTGGCACTCTTCAACTCGAACACCACCACGGGCAGACCGTTGACGAAGATGATGATGTCGGGTATGCGGTGTTCGATTTCGGTGATGTCGAACTGGTTCACCACCTTGAAGATGTTGTGTTTCTGGTTAGCTTCGTCGAAAGCGATGGGATAGATGTACAGGTTCTGCTTGGCGGGGTCTTCGCGTTTCAGCGAGAATCCGTCCATAAGCAGGTTGAGGGTGTGTTTGTTCTCAGCGTAGAGTGTGCCACCCTGTTTCTGCGTGATAATGCGGATGGCATTCTCCACCTCCTGGTCGGTGATGCCGTCGTTCTTGTAGCGGTTGTGCAGATATGCCGACAAATCATCGCGCAGCACCACCTCGTCGAGGTCGCGGGTGATGTCCTCACCTTTGACATAATCATAACCCTGCTCTTCCAGCAGAGAAATGACGGATTGTTCCAATAGGCTTTCGTTGAATAGAAACATGATATTAATTACTCTGTAAAAATAAAGTTGTCGGTCTCAAAAACTATAATTCCATCGTTGAGCATTGTTTTATTCGTCATATTTTGATGCAATCTCTTTGAAAACAATAGCTTTTTCCAAAAACCAAAGGTAAGCTTTTGCCCAATTCTCTCGCTTTTGCGGGTTGATATTGGCCGAGATGAATATGCGACATGCCTTCCTTGCCTCTCGCCATTCCACTTCGCTATTTAGCATTCTTGAAATCTCATCCTGATGTTTCTTGAACTTTTCAAAAAGTTCTTTATTATCATCTATGTATAGGTCTGTTCCAATATTTTGCTTTTGTGAGTTGATAGTCAATGCCACATGATACTCAGAGCTGCCGATGCTCAAATCATACCAATTGTGAGGCGCGGCTTTACGCAAACGGAAACGGCGAGTAAAGTCATTGTTATTGTTCATTGTGTCGTTAAAACCTGACCAAAAATCAAGTCTGTGTAACTCTGTGTCAGAAAGGCCTTCTATGGTTTTCATTGTTTTCGACCAGTCGTTGGGCTTTTCAACGATATTGAAGCGTGGAGCTTTCTCGGAATCACCTATTTGCCACAGCTCAATCTCCAACAAAAAGAAACCTATATTGCCATCCGTATGCTGGTTTAGCCACTCTATAGCTTGGCGGTGTTCATCGCGGGCGCGCTTTACCACCCAGACGATTACTTCCGCTCCTTTGCCGGCAGCGTATGTGATCAATTTGCCAAGATGGTCGTGATTGGTGTCTTCCAACTGGTTTTCAATAATCACGCGGCGATCTGTGCCGACTTCTTTGGCAAAGAGATCCACATTGAAGCTGCCCACCGAAGATTCTCGCTCTTCCAGTTCCATTTCAACATTTATCGCGTCACTCAATAATGCAAGATTCTCCTCTTGTGCCAACCATTTCGTGAAATCATTTGCCTCGTGAGGCCACACCGATCTCAAATCGGTGATTTTTATCATTTTGCCTAATTTATTCATATGTCATTAGTTATTAAATTTAGCAGGGAATGTCCGTTAGTTTTTTTTAACCAATAATGTTGTTGATCTATTTGATTTAGAAGTGGCAGTTGTTTTTCGCTTATCTTTACATTTTATTTTAATACCCAAGCATTTTGATTCGGTAATATAATACTTATTGTCAGTGACATTTGCTATTTTAAATACGTATTCAATTTCATCATTTCTATTAAACAATTCTATATAGGCATGTGCTTCATTGTTATACTTTTTGCTGATTTTAATTTTCTGCTTATTATACCCATCTTTCGCTTTGCTATAAGACTCTAATATAGTTGAAGATGAATCAAATTGAAAAATGATTTCCATTGATTTAATATCAATGTTTGTTGTGTTTTTTACTTTGAAAGTTTTGCAATACACATTATTAAAAACAGTGTCATCCTCATTCTTTTGTGGAATTTTTGATAAAACATCTTCGTCTATAATGGAACATTCCATTTTTTGAATTTTGCTAGAGTATTTTGAAATACACCAAGTGATAATAGAACCAATACCACCACCTCCTAAGAGAGTATATATTGTACCCATTTCCATCTTAATTAAATTTAATGTTCAACAATCCATCATTGTTCGAATAAGTTGCAAATCGAACATTAACACCAACTTGTTGACAAAGCACCATTGCTTTGTTTAGTAATTGTTGCGGCACTACAAGATAAAAGGTAGCATTGATTTCATTGGAGTATTTTTTCCATTGATTAGTGGCTTCCTCCCACGTTACACTTGCTTCTGTTTCCACTTCTAAAATAAAACGAACTCGTGTGGTACCTTTCTCTGTCAAAATCACATCTGGATAATTATTACCTATACAGGCATTTTTTTCC
>R22__coassemble_504_pt1 | contig 25246 bp, 32 predicted proteins | sample R22__metabat2_high_PE_025 | metagenome-assembled genome bin R22 | reverse complement strand
CGCCTCTTCCCCTCACATCTTCAGTTCTCCTTCTGCCACCACTGCTGCGGTGCCGCCCACGCATATGGTGCCGTCGGGGGCTATGCGCGTGGCGACCACCGACGGCCGTCCCATCGCCTCGCCTTGCAGGAAGGAGAAATCGCCAGTTGCAGGAATACACCCGTTCTGCTGGAGATAATGGGTCAAGGAGGCGTTGGCGGTGCCGGTGGCCGACTCCTCGGGAATGCCATACAGCGGCCCGAAGTCGCGCACATGTGCGGTGTGCCCGTCGTTGCCGAAAGCGAAGACGTGGAAACTGACAGCGTTGTGTTTTTCCGTCACCGCGCTGATGGCGTTCATGTCAAGAGGAAGACGGTTGAGTGTTTCAACATCACCGACCTGAATCATGAAGTCGGGTAAGCCGGTCGAGACAATCATCACCGGCAGGGTAGGGGTGTAGTTGCAAATGCCAAGTGCACGATAGACCTCCTCAGTGTCTTCAATGGTTTTCAGAACTTCAGACGGGGTCATCTGCATCAACACCCGCGGTCCCGCCTCGACATAGATATCGCTGGCTTTTGCGTGACAGAGGCACCGGCCAGTGATGCCAAGTTCCCGATGCAGAAGGGCAAACGAGGCGATGGTGGCGTGTCCGCACAGCTCCACCTCGGCCATCGGGGTGAAGTAGCGGATAGTGAACTCCTTCTCGGCATCCCGTCTCACAAAGGCGGTCTCCGAATAGCGCAGCTCGGCGGCGATTTGCAGCATCAGCGTCTCATTCGGGAAAACATCCCCGTCGAGGAGCACTACCCCGGCGGGGTTTCCACCAAAAGGCTGGTCGGTGAAAGCGTCAACAATGTAGTATTGCATGTCTCGTTTTTGTTTGTTTTTTTGTGAAATTGGAATTCAGTTGATATGTACCCCAGAAAAATTCTAATTGTTTAGATTACAGTATCTCAAATAGTTGACAATAGCCATTTTACTCGTCATTTCAGAATTTTATTGATTTGTTTTTCCGAGGCGTTTGGCAACAGTTGTGAAAGATGTTTCACCATGCGTTGATACGATTCTTCAGGTGTCCGGTCGCACCGACAGGCCTCCTTGCCCAACAACCGTTCGGGGGTGGTGAGCAACGACCAGCCAAAGCCATATTTCTGTCCGTGCTTGTCGGTGGGATAGACGAAATCCTCAGTGACGATATAGGTGGCCATTTGCATACGGCTCACATAATTGTCGAACTTCGATCGCATGTTCTTTCCTGTCAAGTCGCAGGCAGCGCGCAGCTCGCGTGCTATCATACTGCCATGCACGCGCAATATTGCCAAGATAACATCCTCAATGCTGTTTTCTTCTGGCATGGGATTCTGGCTTCGCCTCCAGTTGCAGAAATCAGGCCACCACTCGCGGCTGATAAAACCTGCCTTGCCGGCGAAGAACTTGCCATAGACGCAATCACCTTCACGCACCACGGAACCTTTCCACTGCCAAAGCGGCCACTCCCAGGTTCCATCCTCAAACTGCGTGAAGCGGCACTCCTCGGCCATCAGACTCTCTGCGGAATAGCCACGAATGCCGCTTTCCAATAGAGGCAAAAAACCTACCTGCTGAACGCACTCTATCAGTTCCGGGCAAGAATGGATATAACCAATGACACCGTTGTGATTCTGGATGTTCTTAAAATACTCTACGAACGCATTCATGTTTCCCGACTTGTTCGTGTGTTATCAATGTGTTGATTTGATTCTTTTTAAGATTGTTTCAGGCAATAACTACATATTCTTGTTGAAAAAGGCCGCCAGAGTGTCCCAGGGGATGTAGTTCTCATCGCCGCCGTCGTAGAGGTCGCAGTGGGTGGCACCGGGGATGATGAGCAACTGCTTGTTGTCGGGATTGGGATTCGGTTTGCCGATGAAGTTGTAACCTTCGGCCTTGCCATCCACCATGTAGTGGTAGGCGGCCTCGCCGAAGTAGCGGCTGTGGGCCTTCTCGCCGTGCATCACGAGAACGGCGGAGCGTATCTCATTGATATAGTAGAGGAAACGGCTGTTAGCAAAGGCCTGTGTGCCGATGACGCGCCAACCGTCGTTGCTGTTGCCGCTGCGCTTGTGGTAGCCGCGCGGGGTCTTGTAGTAGGCGTGGTAGTCCTTCACAAACTGCGGGGCATCGTCGGGTACCGGGTCGATGACACCGCCGGCCATGGCCAATGGGTCGGCGAGACGCTGCTTGGCCATTGCCTCGCGGGCGGCGTGACGGGCCTCCTCGTTGTTGTCGCTGTCGTAGTAGCCGTTGCCGCTGATGCGGGTCATGTCGTACATGGTGCTGGCCACGGTGGCCTTGATGCGAGGGTCGGCAGCGGCGGCGTTGAGCGCTATGCCGCCCCAGCCACAGATGCCGATAATGCCGATGCGCTCGGGATCCACATTTTCTAACTGCGACAGGAAATCAACGGCAGCCATGAAGTCCTCGGTGTTGATGTCGGGCGAGGCCGTGCGACGGGGCTCGCCGCTGCTCTCACCGGTATAGGACGGGTCGAAGGCCAGCGCCACAAAGCCGCGCTCGGCCATGCGCATGGCATAGAGGCCGCTGCTCTGCTCCTTCACGGCGCCGAAGGGGCCGCTCACGGCGATGGCGGGGAGTTTGCCGTCGACATCTTTGGGTGTATAGAGGTCTGCGGCCAAGGTCAGGCCGTACTGTGTTTCAAACGTCACCTTGCGGTGGTTTACTTTGTCGCTGAGGGGGAACACCTTGTCCCACTCCTTCGTGAGGTTCAATTCCTGTTTCATATTCTCGTTGTTTTTAGTTTCTTGTTTGTTGTTGCAGGCGGCCAGTATCAGCGCCGCGACTGCGAGGATGATGAGTTTTTTCATTGTTATTATTGATTTAATTCTTTCCGTATCTCTCTTATCACTTTCGCTGGGCTCCCCGCCACCACCATATTGTCGGGCACATCCTTGGTGACCACGCTGCCGGCGGCCACGATGGCGTTTTCGCCGATGGTGACGCCGGCCAGCACTTTCACGTCGGCACCGAGCCAGGCGTTGCGTTTTACCACGATGGGCTTGGTGAGCAGCGTGTGACGCGTGTCGGGGGCCTCGGGATGGTATTCGGTGGCTAATACACAGTGCGGTCCGATGAAAACGTCATCCTCAATGGTAATGCCGCCGATGGCTAACAACGTGCAGCCGAAGTTGAGGAAGCAGTCGTTGCCGAAACGCACGCCCGGTCCGTAGTTGATGTTGAGCGGCGGGAATACGCGCACGGTGTCGGGCACTTCGCTGCGGGTAATCTCGCGCAGGTAATTGCGCACCTCGGCCTCCGTGTGGTAGCCGCTGTTCATCTCGGCGCAGAGCCGCATGGTGCGCTGCACGTCGGCGTAGAGGTCGTCGCTGCCGACATAGTCTTTTCCTGTGGGTTTGTCGTTCATGGCGTTATCGGATAAAATTGGTGAATACCGCTTCCTCCGCTTCGGGCAGACCGTTGCGCTCCTTCTCCGCAGCGATGGCCTTGACGAGGAAGGCAATGTTGCGGCCGAGGATGCGCATACACTGCACGCCCTCCGCATCCTGCATCACATCTTCGGCACTGTGACCGTGTACCATGTTCCAGTAGCGGGTACTTGCGACAGGCATCTCGCTGATGGTGAAGTACTTGTTCAGCTGGTCGAAGGTGGCGGTGGTGCCGGCGCGTCGGGCTGAGCAGACCGCGGCGCCCACTTTCATGCACTTCCGGAAGTGCGTGCTGAAGAAGAGGCGGTCGAGGAAGGATTTCATCGTGCCAGCAATGCCTGCGTAATAGACCGGCGAGCCGATGATCAGCGCATTGGCTTGCTCGAATTTCGGGGCGACTTCGTTCACGATGTCGTCGAAGATGCATCTGCCTGTTTCATAGCATTTTCCGCAGCTTATGCAGCCGTGGATGTTCTTGTGTCCCACGTGGACGATTTCGGCTTCCACGCCGTTTTTCTGTAATTCTTCCGCCACGATGCTCAGGGCGGTGAAAGTGCAGCCCTTCGCGTTGGGGCTGCCGTTGATAAGGAGTGCTTTCATATCTTTAAAGTGAATGTTGATTATTTCATGTTAATTATTTCATGTTGGTGACTTCGTGTTTTTTACTTCGTGTTGGTGAGTGAATGTTAACACGAAGTCATTAACAGCGAAGCTAATCAACAGCCGCAGGCTCATCAACACGAAGTCTTCAACATCTTTTGGTGTGTCTTCAACATCTTCAGGGCTTGTTTGTAGGGACTCGTGGTGACGCTCGTGAAGTAAGCGGCCATATCGGTGGTGTAGGTGCACTTGTAGTGGCCTTTGGTGAAAAGTTCCTCCTCGGAAAAGCTGTCCGCCAGCTGAATCATTTCGTTATGGGTCTGCTCAAGAAGCCGCTGCGCCTCATGGAACGAGGTGTTCTGGTGTTTTTCCACTAGCATCTTGTCCATCTCGTGGTAGTTTTTGCGATATTCGTCGGGCAGATAGTCCCTTTGATGGCCTTCGCGAATGTTGTTCACAAATTCGCGCATCAGCACCTGCCATTCATAAAGGTGTATGAGGAGGTCGCGGGCGCACTGGTCGTAAATCCACCGTGCGCCGCATTTTTTGGGGTCATTGGCGAACTGGAAGGTCGCGTTCAGTTCGTCATCAGTCATTTTGCCGATTTGCTCGGACAGCTTCGCATAACTGTCCGACATGGCTGCTAAGAGTTCGTTTTTGTCCATTGCCGTTTGGGGGCTTTCACATTCGTTCTATTCAAAAGACTTTGCAAAGATATAACTTTTCTTGAATGAAGCGAAAGGCTGATGACTTCGTGTTGATAAGTGAATGTTAACACGAAGTCATTAATAGCCGTAGGCTAATCAACAGCGAAGCTTACAGCGCTCCCACCACCTCGTGCGCCTTGTAGGGCTCTTCGAGGTAGGCGGCGTCTTCATCGCTGAGGACAAGCTCGACGGCACGCACCGCGTCGTTGAAGTGCGGCACTTTCGTGGCTCCCACGATGGGTGCGGCGACACCCCGCTTCAGCAGCCAGGCCAACGCGACTTCCGTCATCGTCACGCCGAGACGCTCCGCCACCTCCGCCACGCGGGCGACGATCAGCATGTCGTTCTCCATAGCGTGGTCGTATTTGCTGTGCATCACCTTGTCGGTCTCGTTGCGCTTCGACGCGCTGTTCCACTCCTTGCGGGTGAGGTGTCCGCTGGCGAGGGGAGAGTAAGGGATGAGCGACACACCGTACTGTTTCGCCACGGGAATCAGCTCACGCTCGTCCTCGCGGTAGAGGAGGTTGTAGTGGTTCTGCAGCGTGGAGAACAGCGTCCAACCGTTGCGCTCGGCGCAGATCTGCATATTGTGGAACTGGTAGCCGTACATCGCCGAGGCACCGATGGCACGCACTTTGCCGCTCCGCACCAGCTCGTGCAGCGCCTGCATCGTCTCCTCGATGGGCGTGCCATAGTCGAAACGGTGGATCTGGTAGAGGTCAAGGTAGTCGGTGCCGAGACGCTGCAGCGTGCCGTCGATCTCGCGACGGATGGCTGCGGCGGAGAGCTTGCCCTCGTTGAAATAGACCTTCGAGGCGAGCACCACCTTGTCGCGCGCGATGCCGAGGTCCTTCAGCGCTTTGCCTAAGAACTCCTCGCTGGTGCCGTGCGAATAGCCGTTGGCCGTGTCGAAGAAGTTCACCTCGAGGTCGAGGGCGTGCTTGATCATCTTCGTGGTCTCCTCTTGGTCAAGAGTCCACAGGTGGAAGTCCTCCGAGGGCTTCCCGTACGACATGCAGCCGACGCAGATGCGGCTGACTTCAATGCCGGTGTTTCCTAATTTGGTGTATTTCATAAGGATGTTTTTTTTGTTGGATTCTTGTATATCGGTTGCAGGGAGAGCGTGACGGTCACCTTGCCCTGCCCGGCCTTGACAAACCGGCGCACCTCGTCAGCCGACAGATTGTCGAATTTGCCGATGCGCGTATAACTCCAGGTGTTGCTGCCGTAGAAGATGCAGATGTTGTCGCCTCCATACAGCACAAGGTCGCCGGACGAAGTGGTGGTTTGACGGTCCGCCGTAGGGAAAGACTGCCCGACAGGGCCCACCTTCTCGAAATTGCCGTAGTCATCGGCCGTATAGGTGATGTTGCCCGTCTTGAGGGCGGCCACCAGCGCCTGCGTCCCGACATTCTCCTCCATCGTGACGGCGCACGTTGTCGTCCCGATGGTCACATACAGTTTGTCTTCCATATTTTGCGCATTAATGTTTTCTCTGTTGCAGCCAGCGGCCAGAGCCATGGCGAAGACCGCGACGAGGATGTGTTTTAGGTTCATTGGTTTGTTGTTTTTATTGCCAAAGTTTGAATTCGCCTGTACGGATGCTCGCCATCACGCCGCCGTCGATGAGCAGGTCGGTGCCGGTGATGAACTTGGCGTGCTCGCCTAACAGGAAAGCGGCGGCCTCGGCGACCTCGTCGCTGGTGCCTGTGCGCTGGGCGGCGGAAGCGTCAATCATCGCCTGATAGCCTTCTCCGCTGGCACGGAATTCATCGTAAGCCAACGGGGTGACGATGACGCCCGGTGAAATGGAATTGATGCGGGCACGACGTTTGCGCCAAGTGGTGGCCGCCGCCCGCTGCGCCTGCAGATGGTTCATCCGCTTGGCGATCATGTAGGCCAGGCCGCTGTCTTTCATCGCCACTTCCTGAATGAATTTCACGCTTTTCAGTTCTTCCGTCGGAGTGTTCACCAATTGTAGCTCTATGTCGTTGGGAATTGGGTACATATAGGCCGCCTGACTACTAATGAGGAGTCCTGCGCCGCCCTCAGACATCACTTCGCCGAAGGCATCCACGGCGTACCCCGTGCCCACCATGTCGAGGTTGACGATGTGCTCTGGACTGGCTTGGTTGGGCGAAGCACCGGCCGTGTCGATGAAATACATCACGGGACCCAGTTCGGCTGCTTTTCGAGCAAAAGCCTCGATACTTTCCTTCTGCAAAGCGTTTACTACTGACGTCTCTGCATCGTATCCGCAGCGTCTGAAATCCTCGCCGACTCGTTTCAGCGTTTCCTCGCTGATGTCGCCTAACAGGATTTTCTTGCCCGCCCCGATACGGCGCACGATGGCGGTTCCCATACTTCCGGCACCCAAAAGTGCCACTACTTGTTTCTTTTCGTTTCTGTCGAAAATCATAATCTTTTCGTTTTAATTTGCGATATTGTAATACTAACCCGCGCTGTGACAGCCGACGCAAAGACAGCTGCGGGATAGTTTTTCATACTTTTCCACAGCTTTTGCCTTATTCAATATGTACTCGCCCTCGCCTCCGTGAACAGCCACTGCCCGTCGCGTTTCACGAGCCGGAAACGGAGTTGCAGGGGCCAGGTGTGGCGTCCGCCCCCGAACACCGCCGCCGTCACCCGGCTCCTCCCGGTCAGCGTGGCGCGGTCGCCCTCCACGGTGACCTCCATCTGCTCGTGCACCGCCGTGTAGTAGTTGAGCGTGCCGTCGGCGATGGCGTCGAGGTACTCCCGCTTCGATTGCCGCATACCGGTCATGTGGACAAGCACAAAGTCGTCGGCGTGAATCCGGCTGAGGGTCGCCGTATCTTTGGCCACCATGGCATTGTACATTGTGGCGTAGAGTTCCCGGATCTGCTGTTGGTCGGTGTTTTGCGATTGGACGTTTGTTGCTGTCATAGCCAAAAACAGAAGTAAAAGGGCACCCGTGCGACGAATTCGGGCCGCACAGGTGCCGTAGTTTAACCTTATATAGCCGGTACTGTGGACCATTCGAAATGTTGTTCGCGTTCGGCAATCCACCAACGACCGTCAATTTTCACGTATTTGTCGTAATAGCGTACGGCATGCACGGTGAGTTTGTCTTTGCTGTCCTCCTCAGTGACGAGTGTCGCAAAGGCGTAGCAGGTGCCCGTGGCGTGGGTGTCGTCCACAAAATCCACACTCTGCTGCCCGTTGATATGGAAGGAGACCTTCGCGGCCCCGAACGCCTTGTACTGGCGGATCATATCCTGTACATCGCGGGCCTGCATGCCTAATTTGTCGCCGAAATAGACATCCAACTTGATATCCGGTCGGAAAATCTCCACATAGCAATCTTGGTTGTTTTTGTCACTTTCCGTGGCGTAGAAGTCAACCAAAGCCTTCAACTCCATACGGTCTTGCATTCTGAAATCTTTCATTGCGGTATTTTTTTTATTACTGATGTATTATAATTTGCACGCCACTTCGTAAGCGTCGTTCACACTGGTCAGCACATTGCCGACTTTGCGGCCGTCGCCGATTTCGATGACCTCCGCGCCGCAGTCTTCCAATTCGGGCTTCAAGGAAGGTAGAGGACGGTATCCGATGGAGAGTATCACCGTGTCGGCCGCCAATTTCTCTTCCTTGCCGTCGGGGAGTACCACCATTGCACCGTCATCCAGCACGGTCTTCAACTTGGTGTTGGTGAGGATCCGTGTGCTGTAGAACTCGAAACCGTCAAGCAGCATGGTTTTGTTCATTGCCGGCACGTTGTTCAGGTTCAGAATTTGGTCGAGTGCTTCCACAATGGTGACATCCTTGCCCTCCTTGGCGTAGCCGTAGGCTATTTCGCAGCCCACAAGACCTCCGCCGACAATGATGACTTTGTTGCCCACAGGCTTCCGTCCCAACAGCGCATCTACGCCGGAGACCGCCTTTTCGATGCCTTCGATGCTGCGCGGCATTATGGGTACAGAGCCTGTGGCCAAGAGGATGGTGTCCGCCCCGATGGCTTTCAGCATCTCGGGGGTCACTTCCGTGTTCATCCGGACATCGACGTGGAGAAGTTCCAGCTGTCGTTTGTAATAGTTGTTCAGCTGGTAGATCTCCGCCTTGAAGTCGTGTGCACCGGCTGGAATGAGGTTGCCGCCCAACAAGTTCGTTTTTTCGTAGAGCGTCACTTCGTGGCCGCGTATTTTGGCCACTCTGGCGGCCTCCATTCCAGCGATGCCGCCTCCGACAATGACCACCTTCTTGGATTGCTTGGCCTTGGTGTCCATAACCTCCCCCTCGTGCCCCACTTCGGGGTTTACGGCGCAGCTGACTTTCCCCTCGCAGAAATAACCCCAGATGCAGCCTTGGTTGCAACCGATGCAGGCACGGATCTCATCCGTTCTGCCTTCAGTGACCAGCTTGGCGAAGTCCGGATCAGCAATGGCCTGGCGACCGATGACCGCTGCATCGATGATGTCGTCGGCGATGGCTTTTTCGTCAATGTCTGGATCGGCCATGCGGCCGCCGCAGAGAATCGGGATGGAGACGGCTTTCTTCACCGCAGATGCCAAGTCGAGCATGAAACCGGCGGGGATGTATGAGGGCGGCATGGCGTAGTAGAAAGCGTCTAAAGTGCCGGCGTCCACGGAAAGGCCGTCGTAGCCGTATTGTTCCAGCAGCTTGGCGATTTCCACGGCCTCCCCTAATGTGCGACCCACCTCTTCCGAGCCGTCGAACGACGCTTTGTTGAAATCTTTCATGAAACTTTTCAGCGCCATGCGTATCGTGACGGGAAAGTCGTGACCGCATTCGTTTTTGATGGTCTCCAGAATCTCCTTGGTCGCGCGGAGGCGGTTCTCCAGATTTCCGCCATACTCGTCAGTGCGGTGGTTCATGAACGACAGGGCGAACGAATCGAGCAGATGCCCCCAGTGTAGTGCATGAATGTCAACCCCAGCGAAACCGGCCTCTTTCACCAATTTGGCCGCTTTGCCCATCTCGGAAATCTTCAGCTGGATTTCTTCGCGGGAAAGTGCCTTCGTCATCACGGTCGGATCGTTGAGCGAGGGCAGTGGCGAGGGGGTCTTCAGCCCGGCGTTCCGGCCGATGTTCATCGATAGCTGGATGAACATTTTCGCACCGTAAGGGGCAATCCGTTCGTTCAGTTGGCGCCCCTGGCGGAGGAACTCCTCTGGGTGGTTCAGGATGCCGTCGCAGCCATCGACCACGCAATCGCCATTGATGCCACCGGAGAACAGCAAACCGAAACCGCCCTCCGCGCGACGCACGAAGTAGTCGATTCCAGCTTGAGTGAAGACATCATATTGGGTGTTGCCAAACCCCGTGTCCATCGGTGCCATAAACATACGGTTCTTGATGGTCACTTGCCCGATTTGGATCGGGCAGGTCAGATGTTTGTATTCTTTCATAATGGTTCAGATTATATTCACTGTACTTCTTTTTTGATTGTTTTTTTGAACTGGCTCACAGTTCGCGTCCCCTGTTTCCGTATGCCGCTTTAAGGAATCCCGGCCAGCGAACCGTTCTCTGCGGACCGGGACCTTTGTCTTGATTGTCCTTATTAGTACAATCCTGTCTTAATGTGAGGGACATACGGGGCTTCTAACGCCCTCACTTCCTCTTCGCTGATTTGGATGTCAAGGGCGGCGACGGCCTCCTCCACGTGTTGCACGGAAGTGAAGCCGACAATCGGGGCGGTGATTTCGGGCTTCGACAGCATCCATGCTAATGACTCCTGCGCCATCGTGCGGCCATGCTCGCGGGCCACTTTCTCCAAATTGTCAACCACCACCTTGTCCACGGTGTTCGTAGCATCCCAGACCGCGGGGGAAACGGCGTCGATTTTGTTGCGTTCCGTCACCGTGCCCCACGGATGAGCACAGCGGCCGCCGGCTAACGGGCTCCACGGCACCACGGCCATCCTGCGGTCGCGGCACAACGGAAGGATCTCGCGTTCTTCTTCGCGGTAAATTAGATTGTACTGTGGCTGCAGGCTGACGAATTTCGTCCAACCATGCTTCTCGGCAATCTGCTGCATGCGTTCCAGCTGCCAAGCAAAGATGGTTGAAGCACCAATGTAGCGCGCCTTGCCGCTCTTCACCACATCGTGCAGGGCTTCCATGATCTCCTCCATCGGTGTGTTGGTGTCCAAACGGTGAATCTGGTACAAATCGACATAATCCATGCCCAAACGCTCCAGACTGTGGTCAATCTCCGCCATGATGTTCTTGCGCGAAGAGCCTCCACCATTCGGACGACCTGGACGCATGTCGAAGTGGACTTTCGTAGCCACCACAATCTCGTCACGGTTCAGACCGTACTCGCGAATCAGTTTGCCTGTAATCTCCTCGCTCGACCCCATCTGATACACGTTAGCAGTGTCGAAATAATTGATTCCGAGATCAATGGCGCGTTTGAAGATGGGTTTCGCGTCTTCGAAGTTACGCGCCCACGGGAACACGCCATTTTCTGCTCCCGGCTTGCCAAAACTCATCATTCCCAGACATATTCTGGAAACGTCCATGCCTGTATTTCCAAATTTTACGTATTGCATAACTTTTTGCTTCTTTAATGAGGTTCTATACATCTTTTCAAGCGTCAGTGCAGGCCGAACCTCATAACATACACAGATGCTTTCTAAAAGTACACCTCTCAGTGCGTCGCCTTGAGATATTGCAGGTCGCCGTACCAGTAGCTGGCCGTGCATCCGCCATCAATCAGAAAATCGGCACCGCTGATGAAACGCCCACGGCTTGACATCAGGAACTCCGCCAAATCTCCTACTTCATCAGGCGTTCCGGCTCGATGGGCGGGCATCCCCTCAATCATCTTCAGATAGCCATCCTTGCGTGGGCCATGCAGTTCGTCGTTGGCCAAGGGCGTGATGATGATGCCAGGGGAAATAGAGTTGATGGTAGCACCACGTCGTCCCCAACGGGTAGCCTCGTACATCACGCGAAGCACATTGCAACGCTTCGAGTATTGATAGGCTTTTAGCGTGTCGTTGATTTCCTTCAGGAATGGCAGATCCAACAGCTTGTCAACAGAAGTCGTGGATAGGGCATCGTTTTGTTCCTGCGGTAAGGCTGGCAGGCGACGACCGCTTTGTGATGAGATAATCACCCCTGAACCGCCCTCGGCAATCACCTTTCCAAACTCCTCCAGCAGTACGCTTGTGCCATATAGGTCAACGCGAAGAATCTCTTCAACAGGAGCCTGTGAGGGCGACACGCCAGCGGCATTAACAACATTTGTCACCTCGCCCTTGTTAGTCGCGAACTCCACCAACTTCAGAATGTCTTTCTTTGAGCCAAGGTCACACTTGATGGTTGAGCATTCGAAGCCCGCATCCTCCATTGTTTTGGCAGTCCATTTGGCATTCTCTACGCTATAGTCTGCCAACACAACGTGCTTTCCTGCCGACACACGGCGGATGATGGCCTGCCCGATGCTTCCCGCACCCACTAATACGGATACCTGTTTCATTTGACTTCAATTTTATCCGTAATTCTCAATCAGATATTTCACAAACTGCGGGTCGCCGAAGTTGACGGTGCCCGTGTCGTGCTGGTTCAGCGTGGCAATCTTGGCCATATCGTCATCGCTCAGCGCGAAGTCGAAGATGTCGAAGTTCTGGGCCATGCGCTCCTTGTGGCTGCTCTTGGGGATGGCCACGACGCCGCGCTGGGTGAGCCAGCGGAGGGCCACCTGCGCCGCGCTTTTGCCGTACTTCGTGCCAATGGCTGCCAGCTCCTCGCTCTTCACGACCCCTTCGACTCCCTGACCGCCCAACGGTCCCCAAGCCATCATCTTTGTGCCGAAGTCGTTCATCAGCGGCTCGATGCCCGTCTGCTGAATCAGCGTGTTGCACTGCAGCTGGTTCACCATCGGCTTCACCTCCACATAGTGGGCGAAGTCGAAGAAACGGCCCGCCTGGAAGTTGCTCACGCCGATGGCGCGCACCTTGCCGTTGCGGTAGGCTTTCTCCATTGCCCGCCAGGAGCCGAACACGTCGCCGTAGGCCTGGTGGATGAGCAGCAGGTCGATGTAGTCCGTCTGCAGCTTGCGCAGGCTCTCGTCGATGCTCTTCGCCGCCTTCTCCTCGCCGGCATTTGCGATCCACACTTTCGTGACGAGGAACAGTTCTTCGCGCTTGAGACCGCTCTTGCGCCAGGCGTTGCCCACGCCCTCTTCGTTGGCGTAGGCCTGCGCCGTGTCAATCAGCCGGTAGCCGACGCTCAGTGCATCGCTCACACAACGTTCACACTCTTCGGGGCTCACCAAAAACACGCCGTAGCCCAAAACCGGCATCTCCACTCCGTTCGATAATCTGATATATTCCATATTTTTAAATTTCTAATTGCTAATTACTAATTGCTAATTCCTAATTGACTTCAGCCATTTCTCCACCTTCGCCTTGCCGCTTCGCACCTCGTGACCGTAGATGCTGAACTCGCCCGTGACTTTGGCCTTCGGGAAGGCCTTGCGCACGTCGCTGGCGCAACTGGCCAGGCCGCTGCCTTCGTGGGTGGTGAAGGGGATGACGGTCTTGCCGTCGAGGTTGATGTCCTTGAACAGGGTGAACATCACCTGCGGGTAGGTGCCCCACCACACAGGACCGCCGATATAGACGGTGTCGTAGCCGTTGAGGTCGGGAGCCGCGCCCTCGTAAGGCGGCAGTTCGCCCGCGGCGGCCTCCTTCTTGGCCAGCTCGATGAGCGGTGTGTAGGCCATGCCGTCGTATTTGTGGGTGACGATCTCGAACTGGTCGGCGCCCGTGATTTCACTGATGTAGTCGGCCACGATCTTGGTGTTGCCCGTGTCGATGACGCCGACGGAATAGTTGTCCCCCGCATGGGAGAAGAAAATGACGATGGATTTGCTCATATTTTCGGGATTTGAGGTTTGTTGAGACGCACGGCCATGCGTCTCTGCGTTTTTTTTATTCTGTCCGTTGCAGCCTGTGGCGAAAACCACGGCGAGGACTGCGACGAGGATGTTTTTGATGTTCATAATTCGTTGTTTTTATTGCCAAAGTTTAAATTCGCCTGTACGGATGCTTGCTATCACACCTCCGTCGATGAGCAGGTCGGTGCCGGTGATGAATTTGGCGTGCTCGCCCAACAGGATTTCGGTGTTATTTGTCGATGCTGATAATCGTGTACTTGCGACTGCCGAGACCGATTTTCTCGGCGTGTTCGACGGTATGAATGCCGTGGCGGCTCTCGATGCGCTCTTTCATGGAGGCGACATCGTTGTCGGCACTCTGCTCCTGACCGAGGACGAGGTCGATGCAGGCCTGATCGAGGGCGACAGGATCAGTACTAGCGAGGATGCCAATGTCTTTGAGCGCCACGGGGGTGGGATTGCCGTTGCAGTCGCAGTCGATGCTCATGTTATTCATCACGGCGATGTAGAGAACCTTGCCTTTGAAGTAGTCATGCACCGCAGCGGCGGCAGTGGCCATGCATTCGAGGAATTTGTCCTGGTTCTCCGGCTGGATGTAGTCCCAAAGCTTGGTGTAGTCTTCGCACTGTCCGTTGGTGTGGATGTAGGTCTTGCCGTTGCGCGAGGCCACGCCGATGCTGGCGTTCTTCAGCACACCGCCGAAGCCGCCCATCTGATGGCCCTTGAAGTGGGCGAGGTTGATCATAAAGTCGTAGTTCTGCAGGTTCTTCCCCACAATATTGTAGCGCATGTAGGTGGTGTCGCGCACAGGGATGCGGATTTCGCCATCGGCATCCATAATGTCCACACCGCCGATGGTGTTGAAGCCGTGCTCTTCGATGACTTTCAGGTGGTCTTCGGTGTTCATACGGCTGCCAGCGTAGGCGGTGTTGCACTCCACAATCTTGCCGTTCACTAACTGCACCAGCGGCCCGATGAGTTCGGCCTTTAGGTGGTTGTTGTTGCCGGCCTCACCGGTGGAGATTTTCACGGCCACGCGGCCTTCTGCCGGCACACCAAGCGCTTTATAGATATTGATCAATGCTTCGGGGGTGATTTCCTTGGTCATATAGACCACCGAACCTTGGGGCTCTTGAGCAGTAACCTCTTCTTTTGGTTGACAACCGAGCAGCATTAACACTGCAACGGCAAGAAATGCGATTTTTTTCATTGTAAATAGTATTGGGTTAATATTTTTATCCGTAATTCTCAATAAGATACTTCACAAAGTTCATGTCGTTGAAGTTGACTGTGCCTGTATCGTGCTGGTTCATTGTTGCAATTTGGGCCATGTCATCGTCGGTGAGGGCAAAGTCGAAGATGTCGAGGTTTTGTGCCATGCGTTCCTTGTGGGTGGATTTCGGGATGGCCACGATGCCGCGCTGCGTGAGCCAGCGGAGGGCTACCTGCGAGGCGGTCTTGCCGTACTTTGCACCAATGCCGGCCAGCAGGTCGCTCTTGATGATGCCGTCCACACCTTGTCCGCCCAGCGGTCCCCATGCCATCATCTTGGTGCCGAACTCGTTGAGCGTAGGCTCGATTTCGCGTTGCTGAATCATCGCGTTGCACTGCAGTTGGTTCACCATCGGCTTTACGTCCACATAGTGGGCGAAGTCGAAGAAACGGGCTTGTTGGAAGTTGCTCACGCCGATGGCACGCACTTTGCCGTCGCGGTAGGCGTCCTCCATCGCACGCCAGGTGCCGAACACGTCGCCGTATGCCTGGTGTATGAGTAGCAAGTCGATGTAGTCCGTTTTCAGCTTGTGCAGGCTCTCGTCGATGCTGCGAGCAGCCTTTTCCTCGCCGTTGTTGCTGATCCATAACTTGGTGACGAGGAAAATGTCCTCGCGCTTGATGCCGCTCTTGCGCCAGGCATTCCCTACGCCTTCTTCATTCTGATATGCTTGGGCGGTGTCAATCATTCTGTATCCCACCTCCAGCGCGTCGCTGACACAACGCTCGCACTCTTCAGGGCTCACCAAAAACACTCCGTAGCCCAAAGTTGGCATCTCCACGCCATTATTCAATTTGATGTATCCCATATTGTCGTTTGATTTACAATGATGCCACAAGTATTTCTTTGATATCCTGCTCCGTCAGTGGCGCGTAAGCATTCTCCAGTCCTTCATTCACAGCAATGTGATGAGCCATTTCGTCAAGGCGGCTATCATCAATGCCCACCTCGCGCAAGTGCATTGGGATGTTGATGCTCTCGAAGAAGGCGTAGGTGGCATCGATGGCCTTTTCTGCAATTTCCTGTTTCGGCAACGAAGCGTCGATGCCGAAGACGTTGATACCATATTTCACGAAACGGTCAAGAGTGCGCTCGCTGAGAATATGGCGCATCCAACGCGGGGTGATGATGGCCAGGCCCTCGCCATGGGTGATGTCGTAGTAGGCGCTCAGGGCGTGTTCGATACCGTGACAGGGCCATCCTGACGGGCTGTTGCCAAGGGCATAGATGCCGTTGCAGCCAAGGGTACAGACAAACATCATTTCGGCACGGGCACGATAGTCTTCAGGGTTCTCCAAACATGCTTTGGCATTCACCATCAGACTTTTCAAACCGGCCTCGCAGAAACCGTCGTTCAGTAGCGTCGAGTCCTCGCAGAAGTATTGTTCTATAATGTGGTTCATGGCATCGGCACAGCCAGCCGCCGTCTGTTTCTTCGACACGGTGAACGTGTAACGGGGATCAAGGAACGAGCAGACAGGGTAGAGGAGCGGGTCCACATAACCGACCTTGTCATTGGTTTCTGTGCGCGAGATGACGCCGCCACAATCGTATTCCGAGCCTGTAGCCGCAAGCGTCAGGATATCTACGATAGGTAGAGCGGCTTTGGCCTTCACCTTGTAGGAAATGAGGTCCCAAGGGTCGCCGTCGTACTTGGCTCCTGCTGCGATGGCTTTCGAGCAGTCGAGCACGGAACCGCCACCTACAGCCAGGATAACGTCGATGTTGTTCTCCTTACAGAGACGTACACCATCGAGCACACTGGGGTTGTATTTCGGGTTGGGTTGAATGCCCGAGAGCTCTGTTATCTCGAAGTCTTTCAGCAACTCCTTCACACGGTCGTAGAGACCAATTTTCTTGATGCTGCCGCCACCGTATGTGAGCAACACACGCTTGCCGATAGTCGCCATTACTTCGGGCAGCTTTTCTATTACGTTTTCGCCAAACACCAGGCGAGTAGGGGTCATGTAATCAAAATTTTGCATAGTTCTTGTTCTTTATATTTAACTTTTTTCAATAATCATTGCATATTTCCGGCATCCTATAGCGCCATCATTTGTTTCTGTTCGTTTCAGTCCTAATATAATGTTCTCCTATTCTATATTCTTAATCAATTTTGCGGGGTTTCCTCCCACGATGGTGTTCGGGGCCACGTCCTTGGTCACCACGGCACCGGCGGCCACCACGGCGTTGTCGCCCACAGTCACGCCGGGCAGGATGGTCGCGCCCGCGCCGATCCAGGCATCCTTGCCGATGTGGACGGGCTTGCAGGTGAGCAGCATCCGGTCGTGGAGGTCATGGTTGTTGCTGATGAGCTGTGCGTTGGCGGCGACCATCGCGTGGTCGTCGATGGTGATGCCGCCGCGGGCCATCATCAGGCAGTTGTTCATAATCATCACACCCTTGCCCAATTTCACACGGTCGAAACAGACACCCGTCAGTCCGGGCATCACGAAGCCGCCGTCGGCAAACACATCGTGGCCAAACAGTTCCTTGGCGAGCGCATTGTACTCATCGGTGTAAGGCATCGTGTGGTTGAGTTTGAATAAGGTCTGCGCCTGGTGCGTGTACATAGCCGACTCTTCTGGGGTAGTCAATCTCGGGTCAACGATTTCTTCTTTCATAACTTTTTGGTTTTCTTTGTTTTATAACGAATCTATAATCACTGTCATTTTGACGGGGCAAAAATACAATGTTTCCTATTGTGAAAGTTTCACAAAAAGTATCATTGTTTTCACAAAAAGCAGAAAAAAAATGTACTTTTGCGCTATGAAACCTGACTTCCTCTATTCCACCGATTTCCTGGCGATGAACGCGCCGGAGCTGAGCCATACCTGCATGCACTTGCTCTGCACGGCGGGCGAAGGCAGCTTCGTGTTCAACGAGAGGTGCTACCATATCGTAAAAAACGACCTCGTGGTGATGCCGAACTCCACTCGGGCCAGGAACCTGGCCGCCGCCCCCGGAATGCGGGTGGAGTGGTTCGCCGCCGACTACAAGTTCCTGCAGAACCAACTGCCGTCGAACAACTACAGCATCGGAGGCAGCATCTCGCTTAACCAAGACCCCGTCATCAAGCTCACCGACGGGCAGGCCGACTTACTCCTGGCCGACTTCCACCGCCTCCGCGACCGCATGGACGACCGCGAGCTGCTGTTCTACCGCGAACTGATGGGAAGCCTCTGCCTGACGATGATGTACGACATCTTCGAGCCGCACGCGCAGCGCGAAGCCACCGACCCCCACAGCGACCGCACGGCCTATATCGTCAGGCAACTTATGGACCTGCTCTCCACGGGCATCAGCCGCACCGAGCGTGAGGTGAGCTACTACGCCGAACGGCTGCACGTGTCGCCGAAGTACCTCTCCGCCACCATCAAGCGTGTCACCGGCCACAGTGTCAGCAGCTTTATCGACCGCCACACGGTGCCCATCCTGAAGAAATACCTCAATGACGAACGGCTTTCGCTCACACAAATCGCCGACCGCATGAACTTCACCTCACTTTCCTATTTTAGCCGCTACTGCACCAAGCATCTCGGCCAGTCGCCGAGCGAGTACCGTCGCAGCTTGCAGCCGAAGGGGTGAGACTTCACCGTTATTTTAATCAGCGGATATATCCGTTTTTTTTGTATTTTTGTGCTTTATGATTATGATACGAAAAGAACGGCATCATCTCTTCATTACATTGATAATCAATGTGCTTGTTCTTTCTGTCTTTGCTGATGCCTGTAACGGTTTGCACCATGCCATGGACAAAAACATCCAGGTGGCCTGCATGGACGTTCTTGAAAACAGCATGGACTTTGATGAAGATGAAGACGATGACCTCTTTCCTGATTTTTTCGAGAGTCAACCAATTTTTATCCCTCCCATGGAGTTTTTGATGATGGTCCAACCTTCGTCAGAAACAATGATAGACAAGGCTTTACGTATTGGACAAGTGCGACGACATTTTCCACGAGAAGATGGAATCAACGACTATAGTTATACCGTTTGCCATAACGGTTCGAGTGATGTGGAACAAATCCACATCACTTTTTTTATGCAATTCAAGATGCAGAAAACATGAGAGATTTGTTAATTCACTTACCATAAACTTTAATTAGACAAACATGAAACTAACTGAAATTCTATTGATTATCGTCAATTTTGCAGGTTCATTGGCACTTTTTCTTTTCGCCATGAAAGTGATGAGCGAAGGTCTTCAAAAGGCGGCGGGAAGTCGTATGCGGTCGGTGCTGGGCCGGATTACGGGCAGACCGATAAGCGGCATCGTCACGGGCATGGCGGTAACAGCAGCCATACAGTCGTCGAGTGCCACCACCGTGATGGTTGTGAGCTTTGTCAATGCCGGACTGCTGTCGCTCAGCAGCGCGGTGGCAGTCATTATGGGTGCCAACATCGGTACTACGGTAACCGCTTGGATAATCACATTGTTAGGGCTTGGGGAAAGCTCTGGATACTTCAATTTGCCTCTTATCATTGCCGCCGTCAGCTTGTTGTTCTTATTCAGGAAACGTGACAAGATGAAATCAGTGGGACAGACGATTATCGGACTGTCGCTTCTGCTGGTGGGTATGTCGTTTTTGAAGGGTTAAATGACCGATTTGGGAGATTATCCGGCGTTACTGCACGGCATCGCCACTTTGGGCGGACACGGGTTCTGGTCGGTGATTCTCTTCGTGCTCATCGGTGCTATCCTCACCTGTCTGGTACAAGCATCGGCGGCTACGATGGCCATTACCCTGCTGATGCTCCACAACGGTTGGATAGGGCTTGACATTGCCGTGGCGTTGGTGATGGGCGAGAACATCGGCACGACAATCACAGCCAATATCGCCGCCATGGTGGCCGGCACTGCCGGCAAACGCGCCGCCAAAGCACATCTGGTGTTCAACGTCATTGGTGTCTTGTTGACGCTGATACTCTTCCGCCCCATCTTGTCATTGGTGCAATTCGTTTTTCCCACCAATACGCCGATGGCATTGTCTTTCTTTCACACCCTGTTCAACGTCATGAATGTCAGCATACAATCATGGTTCATTCCACAAATCGTGAAAATTGTAACCTTTATGGTGCCTGAAAAGGAGGGAGAGGCCGACAGTGACGACTACAAGTTGACCTACATCAGCCGCGGTCCTGTCAGCACGGCAGAGCTCAACTTGCAAAATGCCAAACACGAGATCAAGCTCTTTTCGGAGCAGGTGCTGCGCATGTATGCTTTGCTGCCCGGATTACGGAAAGTGCAAAACGCGGAAGAGATGGATGCCGCAGTGGGACGTGTGGAACGCTACGAACAGTTGACTGACCGTATGGACATGGAGCTGACAAAGTTTCTCGTAACCGTCGGCGGTAGTGGCATTAGTGACAATGGTTCCGAGCGCATCGGGTCAATGATACGCATCAGCGACAATCTGGAGAGTATAGGTGACAGCATTTTGCAGATTGCCTTGACCAGAAAGAACAAATATGCCGATGCCGTACATTTCAGCGATGCACAAAATGCACGTTTGGCTGAGATGAGCGATTTAGTGGAAAAAGCATTGCAGGTGATGGATGCCAACCTTGCCGACTACGACCGTACCGACCATGTGTCGGCGGAGGGGATGGAATCCGCAGAGGAAGCCGAACAAAATGTCAATGCCTGCCGCGACCGTCTCCGCGTCGGCCACATAGATGCCCTCAAGCATGGCCAATACGGATACGAGGTCGGGAATGCCTACAGCAGCCTCTATGCCCAATATGAAAAATTAGCCGACTTCATTATAAACGTCAGTGAAGCAGCCGCTTGCAAGAATATGTAAATCGAGGTATGCCCACAATACTGTTTATGTTCAACGCGTGGGGTAAGCGCCGATTGCCGACCGTATGAACTTCACGTCGATTTCCTGATTCAGCCACTTTTTTTATTCTGATGTAGTTTTTGACTTACTTTTTGCGTTATTACAATTGTGAGACCGAAGGATCCTTTTGAAGCCATGCTCCACCGTCATCGGGGGTTGCTCTTCTCGCTCTGCCGACACTACAGTCGGCGGGGTTTGGAGGTTGATGACCTGTTGCAGGAAATCACGGTGGCGCTGTGGCGCGACCACGAGCGGTTGCTTTCCCTTTCGGCAGTGCCACAGACTGCATTGATTTGGAAGATAGGACGAAACAAAATCATCGACTGCTTGCGGCGGGAGAAAGAGACCGAAACGCTGCCCGAAGGATACGAGATGGTTGACGAAGACCGTACCTTGCTTCGTGAATTGCATGAGCGGATTGCCCTCCTGGATGAGCCCGACCGAACCATAGTGCGCTTGCAATTGGAAGGTTACAACTATCAGGAGATTGGGGATCAAGTGGGCATATCGGAGAAAAATGTGAGTGTCCGGTTAGTGAGAATAAAAGAGAAATTAAGAAAATCAATGGATATATGACAGAAAACGAATTTGACAAATTATGGCAACGAGCCGAGGCCGAGAGCTATAGCCGGCAGTTGGCGATGGAGTATCCTGCCTGGCGGCAGAAACAACGCCGTACATTTAGTGTGGTGGCGGCTCTTTTGATAGTGGTGACGACAACAGTGGTATTGTTCACTACCCAGTTGCGTCAACCACGGAATTATGAAAAAGTGTATTGTAACCGTGTTGGCACCACGGATGTTCAATGGGCCAATTTGGCCGCAGAAATGCTGATGGAATAATGAAAAAGTTATTGATTTTACTAATGTTGCTGCTCCCGATTGCAGTCATGTCGCAAAGCGCGCTGTACAAGCAATACGCTTCGCGACAGGAACTCACCGTGGCACAGGTGAGCGGATTTAAGCTCAACGATAGCCAACGGGTTGATGTGGTAATTGTGGTGGCCGACGATGACGCCGGGTGGCAGAAATTGACAAAAGAACTGAATATCAAAGGAGAAAACGGCGTGGTGAGTTGGTTGGGCGACACCCGGAAACCGGCGCAGCGTGTGAAGTGGACGGGGGCGCCTGTCTTGCGCGTGGTGGCCTCCCATACCCGCCGGACCTTGGCATTCTATCGCGTCAATACCGAGGCACAGTACGATGCCTTGTTGGATTATCAACTGAATAATATGAAACAATCTAAATAGAACCAGGATATGAAAAGAACATTGAGATTTACCGCTTTACTGGCGGTTGTGATGCTTGCCTTTTCGGCATGTGACAGACACCACATAGAACCGGATGGCAGCGAACCGAACAACGACCCTAAAGAACGGGTGGTTGTTTTTACGGTAGGGCAAAGCGAAACCCGGCTTACGCTGAAAACCGAAGGAGAATGGGATGCTTTGCTGGATGTGCTCTGTAGCGAAGCACAGACTGGTCAAACAGTTACATTCTACAACATGAGTCCGATGACCTACCTTCAAAAGAAAGGTGCCGTGGCAGCCAAAGGTGCGATAACCTTCACCACCTCTAATCGTGAGGAAATGAAGGCCTGGATGAAGGCGAGGGAGAAAGAGGGACTCACCGTGGAAGTTACCTACAGCAACGGTTCCTGGCATGGTATGGCGTACGCTTCCGCACCTCCTACGAATACTTCGGCAGATATCGTTGGCACTTGGCATTTTGTATGCTCGGTGGTGAACTACATGGATCAGAACGGTGCTTTAACGAACAGTGACCTCTATGTTCCGGAAGAAGACGGCGGATCTATGTTTTACACCTTCTATAATGACGGTACCATAACATTGACTTTCAACAGTCAGGACGGCACTACAGCCACGGAAAATTCTACTTGGACCCTTAGCGGAGATGGTGAACTCTGCTGCGAACTCCTGCCGAATGCCAGTTGCTGGAATGTGAACTGGATTACAGGTAACACTATGATCATCTCCCATCCAGAGTTTGGTGACGAAGAAGGTGACATCCTCTATCAACTGCAATTCGAGAAAGAATAAAAAAAAATTCGTTGTTGTAGTTTTTCGTTTCGTTTGTTCGTTCTTACAACAAAAACAATCCAATAATTAATCAAAAAAAATTAAAAAGTATGAAGAAAAACATTTTTGCAATTGCATTCATTGCTATCGCACTTTGCGTAACCTCTTGTGAAAGACAACCAGTCACTCCTAGCGACAATCCTCAGAACACTCCCAGAGTAACAACAACTTCCGATCTCATCGGCACTGATTGGACAGCCAACATTTCTCTTGGAGATCTTGTTTATGCTTTGACGGGCATGCAAATCAGCGACTATGCTTGCCAATACCCCGAAGGTTTTGATTCCACTATGGTCTTCCATCTTAACTTTGACAACGAATATGCACATTTCACCTTTGGTGACAATATGAGTGTTTACGGCTTGACTGAGTTGGCAGGCGAATATACAATGGAGGAAATTCAGCAGATGGATCTTGCCTATGTGTATGACGCTGCTACCCACACAGGTACTTTGACGGCTGTTGGAACAGATGATAACGGTGATCCTATCAACTATCAGATTGTCTTCACCTACGATGACAACGCAGATACCATCACCATCAACCTGATGTTCGCTAACGCAGAGGATGAAAGCACTACTATCAGTTTCCCGTTGGTGTTCCACCGCGACGGAGTAACCGCATAGTTTTTCAATTTAGGATTTTCCATTTATTGTTGCGCCCGCAAAATTGCGGGCGTTTTTTTCGTATTTTTGCACATCAAAAATCGAGTATAATATGAATGCAAGAGTCAGTATCATAATGGGAAGCACTTCCGACCTGCCGGTGATGGAAGCGGCTTGCAAGTTTTTGGATAACAATGAGATTCCGTTTGAGGTGTTGGCGTTGTCGGCGCACCGCACACCCGATGAGGTGGCGGAATATGCGAAGAATGCGCACAACCGTGGCATTGAGGTGATTATCGCCGCTGCCGGTATGGCCGCACACCTGCCGGGCGTGATTGCCGCCATGACCCCGCTGCCTGTGATTGGCGTGCCCATCAAGTCTTCCCTTGAAGGAATGGATGCGTTGCTGGCCATGATACAGATGCCCCCGGGCATACCTGTGGCTACCGTGGCTATCAACGGCGCACAAAATGCAGCAATTCTGGCAATGCAGATCCTGGCTGCCGGCGACCCCGCCCTACGCGAGAAGGTGATCCTGCACAAACAGAACTTAAAGCAGAAGATTGTGAAGGCCAATGCCGACTTGGCAGAAGTCAGCTATAAGTTCAAAACGAACTAAACTTACTTTTTTTGCCCTTTTACGGCTTTGGTAATCTGGCCTACCGCATCCTTGACATCTTTGTCTTTGGAGATTTTTTGGACCGCTGATTTGAGATCCTTGTCTTTTTTCAGCTGGTTGAACGCCTCTTTTACATCCTCGTCTTTCGTTATCTTATTGATAGCGTTTTTTACGTCTTTGTTTCCCGCAATGTTTTTTACGGCATTGGTGATTTTTGATAAGTCCATAGTTTTTATTTAAAAAGATAGTTGAGTAATTGTTTTTTTACTGATGAAAATATTACTTGGTGTGAATCACAACTTCCTTGTAACCAAATGTTTTGAATAGTTCCGTGAGTTTGGTCACGCCCAGTTCGGTGGCTTTTTCCAACAGTCCGTCGCTGATGGCGTCTTTCCGGATTTTGTTCATCGCCTTGTTCTCCACTTTCGTCACCTGCTCGTGACTCCAAGTGCCATCTTCAATATATACATCAAAGCCGGAGGGATTTACAATGACCTCAAAAATTTCGGCTTTCGGAAGGGTGACTTCCAGCACGGAGTCGCGTATAACAATGTCTTTTTCAGATAGTTTTGACAAATCGAAACCCGCGCGCACATTGCCGCTGGCCACAATCACGATTTCGTCCTCCAAAATGGGTTTGTCTTTTTTGCTGAAACTGTTCACCACTTTGCCGCCGAGAGTTTCGTTGGCCTTCTTGTCTTTCAAAATCACATCTTCGTAATAACAGGCGCTGGTGAACTGGGCAATCTTCCGAATCTCCGTCACCACATTGGCGGTCTCATCAATCTTCAGCCCTTCGTCTTTGGGTTTCAGTTTGAGCCAGAGGAGGGCGGCGGCCACCAGCACCAGCACGGTGACGGCCAAAACGGGAATATAGCGTATGATGTTGTTCTGTTTCATCTTCAGGCGAATTTAATGGTGATACTCTCAAAGCCCATTTGCGAGAGCAGGGATTTGAAAAACGCGGCCGCATTCTTTTCGGCGTCCTGTAAGATGCCCAGGGTGGGCACATTGTCCAGAATCTCCTTCTCGCCCTGTTGCAGCAGCAGGTTCCGCTCGCGGGCGGAGAAGTCGAAGCGGGTGATGGCCACTTTCTCTTAGACCATCTTGGCCGACTCGGGCGGCAAGTTGAACGAAAGCAACTCGGCTTTAGGGAGCGTGAG
>R22__coassemble_477_pt1 | contig 25987 bp, 22 predicted proteins | sample R22__metabat2_high_PE_025 | metagenome-assembled genome bin R22 | reverse complement strand
GTAGTGTACCAATGCCGCTCCAAGCCCAGTGATAAAATAGTAGATCAGAAACCGTTTAGTGCCCCAAGTGTTTTCCACCGCTGCGCCAAACATCCACAATGCGAACATGTTGAAGAAGATGTGGCTGAAGTTGGCATGCATGAACATGTAGGTCACGAACTGCCAGACATGGAAATTCGTGGCACCTGGGAAATGCAGCCCGAATAATTCAGTCAGGTCAGCCCGACCGGTTTTAAGGAAAACAAAAGTGGCAAAGAATGCCAATATATTGATAATGAGCAGGTTTTTTACGCCAGGAGGCAAGATGTTGAACCCGCCCATTCGGATTTGATTGTCCATAGGAGTGGTTTTTTTAAGGGTGCAAAGATACATTTTTTTGCGTACTTTTGCAGCATGTTGAAAACCGTAATCCTACCCAACTGCAAAAGTCTTCTGATCCGCCGTATGATGTTGCAATATGTCTATACAGGCGAGGTGATGGGCGTTTCGGAACGCGAGTCGTCCGATGTGCAGGTGACGCATAGTGCGTTGGAAACGATACGCAAAAATACGGGCACTGCCGCAACTGTTGTGATTGATGTGGCCGATTGCGGTGCCGCCTACCGCTTCCTGATGGCCCTGTTGTCCGTAACCCCCGGGCACTGGCTTTTGACGGGCACGCCTCGGCTGTTAGAGAGACCTGTGGAAGAATTGGCCGAAGTGCTTTCGGGCATCGGCGCGGATATCCAACGGGTATCGGAAGGTTGGCGAATTGTTGGAAAGGATTTGCGGGCGGAAACGCTAACTGTCAACTGCGCCCGAAGCAGCCAGTTTGCCTCTGCGCTGCTGCTCATTTCCACCAAAATTGGACTTAAAACGCTGCACATTGTCCCCTCGGATGCCGGGTCGCTCTCGTATGTGCGCATGACGCTGGCGTGCTTGAAAGAAAAGGTGGAGGTTCCAATGGTGCCGATCGTTCCCGACCAGTTGGGAATGCCGGGCGATTGGAGTGCGGCGGTGTTCTGGTATGCCATGGCGCTGCTGCATCCGGAGGACGAATACGAGTTGGTGGGGCTCTCGCTGCCCTCTATCCAGGGCGATTCCGTGGTGACGGAGTGGTTTGCCTCGTTGGGTGTCACGAGCCGGCAGACGGACCGCGGGGTGCGGGTGTGCCGCACGAGTCAGACCTGTGCGCCGGCCCGCAAGTTTGATATGACCAACTGTCCCGATCTGGTGCCCGTGATGACCGCACTGGCCTGCCTGCTGCCCGCCGATTTCACATTTTTTCACACTCAAAACCTGCAGTACAAGGAGTCCAATCGCATAAAAGCACTGCACGAACAGCTTTTGCCGTTTTCGGAAATATTTGATATAAAGGAAGATGGTTTTCGAATTAAAGGCAAACCCAAATCCGACTGGCCGTCATTGCCCCATTCGTTCTGTACCTATCAAGACCATCGTTTGGCTATGGCATTCCTGTTGTTTGGGAATGATGCTATTTTGGATGATGTGAAATGCTTGCGGAAATCATACCCAGGGCTAATATCATCCTTGTAGGCAATATTGTGGTAGAGACGCAAGACCGTGCGTCTCTACCACTACACCCTTTCACCTATTTTACCCCATTCACCTCCTGCTCTCCTTTTACCTCTTGCATCCCTTTATCCTTTCCAGCGCCTCTTTCACATTGGCTCTGGGCGTGCCGATGTTCATGCGCATGAACCCTTCGCCGTCAGGACCATAGTCCAGACCGCTGTTCAGACCCACTTTTGCTTCGTGTATAAGTTTGTCAACCAGTTCTTTATGCGGAATGTTCCAAGCGCGGAAGTCGAGCCAGATCAGGAAAGAGGCCTCGGGGCGCATCATCTTGACCTCCGGCATGTTCTCATGCAGATATTGCTCCGTGAAATCAATGTTGCCCACCAGATAATCCAGCAGTTGGCGACGCCAGGGGTCCCCGTGTGCGAAGGCGGCCTCGGCGGCTATGTAAGCGAACAGCGTGCCCAACGACAGTTCGTTGGCATCCAGAAAACCGAAAAACTGCTTTTTGATGTCGGCATCCGGCACATAGCAGATGGAGGAGGCCAGTCCGGCCATGTTGAAAGTCTTGCTTGGTGCGATGAAGGTGATGGAGTTGTGTAGCGCCTCTTCCGACACGGTGGTGAAAGAAGTGTGCGTATAGCCGGGCAGCGTGAGGTCGGCGTGGATCTCGTCTGCGATAACGAGCACTTTCTGCCGGTAGCAGATTTCGGCAATTTTCCGCAACTCCTCTTTGCTCCACACGGTGCCGCCGGGGTTGTGCGGGTTGGCGAGGATGAACACTTTGCACCCCTTGGCTTTCTCTTCAAAGTCCTCGTAGTCAATGGCGAAGCGTCCGTTGACGGTTTTCAGCGCGCTGCTCACGAACACGCGCCCACTGCGATGCGGCACGTTGATGAACGGCGGATATACGGGTGTGGTGATCAGCACTTTGTCACCGGGGTTAGTGAATGCCTGCAGCACAAAAGCGATGCCTTGCACGATGCCGGGAATAAAATGGATGTGTTTCCAGCGTGTCTCGATGTGATAATGCTCACGCATCCAGTTCAGCACGGCCATCTTGTAAGAGTCTGGGGCGAAGGTATAGCCAAACACCTCATGGTTGCAGCGCTCACGCACCGCATTTACGATGAAATCAGGTGTTTTGAAGTCCATGTCAGCCACCCACATGGGCAGCACATCGTCAGTGCCGAAAACCTCGTTCAGTATGTCGTGTTTCACGCAGCTGGTGCCGCGGCGGGGGATTATCTCGTCAAAATTGTAGGTTGTCATATTGTTATGTGCTATTCAGGCGGCAAAGGTAATGAAAAAAATCCTACTTTTGCCGCTGTTTTTACGTTATGCTTGGTATTGAAACCGATAGTCGGAGAATTTTTGGACTGGACTTGCTGCGCGCACTGGCCATTTTTTTTGTGGTGCACGGACATGGTTCATTCCTGTTGTCAGGTACTTGTTTCGCCTTTCTGACAGGAATCAATTTGCCGCATGGCGTGGATATTTTTTTGTGCTCAGCGGTTTTCTGATTGGAACATCGTTTCTTTCCTATTCCGAAAAGAACGAACGGATAAATTTGAAAAAGGTTGGAACATTTTATGGACGCACTGCCTTGCGTATTCTTCCCAATTATTATGTTGTGCTTCTGATTTACTGTGTTCTGGTGCAGAAGGGAGCGGTAATCGGGAACATGAATGCAATTCCGTTATGGCGTTTTGCAACGTTCACTCAAAACATGACAACCCCGTTCTATGATTTCTATTGGGAATCCTGGTCTTTGCCAGTCCAATGGTGGTTTTATATAATGTTCCCAGTGCTGCTGTTTATCTGTGGAAATAGAAAGTGCGTGAGAAAAGCAACCCCGCTGATATGCCTGTTTTTTATAATTACCTCGTGGTTGTATCGTTATTCTGTTTCGTCCCATGTTTTGGATTCTTTTTGGTGGGATGTTTGGTTGCGGAAGACAGTGGCATCTCGGACGGACAACATTTACATCGGTGTGTTGGCTGCATGGGTGAGGGTTTATTTGCCCGAACAGTGGAACAAGCACACCCTTGTTTGCTTGTTGAGTGGCCTTGCATTAATGGTGTTCACGCTTGTTGTCCCCCGTCCAAGTGATTCGTTCTATTCGAATGTCGTGTTTTTGTCCATCCCGCCGGTGGCCATCTCGTTATGGTTGCCGTTTTTGACTACAATAAGGTCATCCAAAACATTCATAGGCAAGGTGATGTCCCATATCAGTGTTCTTTCGTATGCCATGTTCCTGATAAATCTGATGGTTGCACAGCTCATAGCTGTCAATTTCGCAGAATTGTTCCAATCTTGGGGTGCGTGGGGTTATGTTGTATATTGGATTATCGTGATGATTGCCTCTTACATACTCTATATGATTGTGGAACGTCCCTTCGACAAATTGCGTGCACGGGTGTAATCTATTTTTTTCTTATTTTTGCCCCTTTAAAAATTTTAAAGGATATGAAAACCAAAATCGCAATCATAGGATACGGCAACATCGGCAAGGCCGTGGAACAGGCCGTATTGGCGGCAGATGACATGCAGCTGGCCGGCATTTACCATCATAACGACAATCTTGACGCCCTTGATGCGGATGTGGCGGCGCTCTGCACACCCACCCGTGAGGTGCCGGCATTTGCAGAGAAACTGCTGGCTCGCGGCATCGCTACGGTGGACAGTTTCGACATCCACGGGCAGATTTTCGATCTGCGCACGCGTCTGACGCCCGTGGCCAAGGAACACAAAGCGGTCAGTATCATCGCCGCCGGCTGGGATCCCGGCTCCGACTCGGTGGTGCGTGCCCTCTTGCTGGCACTTGCCCCGAAGGGTATCACCTACACCAATTTCGGTCCCGGACGCAGCATGGGCCATACCGTGGCCGCCAAGGCAATCCCGGGCGTGAAGGATGCCCTCTCCATGACCATCCCGCTGGGCACGGGAATCCACCGCCGCATGGTCTATGTGGAGTTGGAGAATGGTGCTGATTTTGCTACCGTGGAGAAACTGCTGCTGCAGGACGACTACTTTGCCCATGACGAGACCCATGTTATTCCGGTACCATCCATTGATGCGCTCAACAATGTGGCGCATGGTGTGCACTTAACGCGTTCCGGCGTGAGTGGTGACACCCACAACCAGCGCTTTGAGTTTGATATGGAGATCAACAATCCCGCACTCACGGGCCAGGTGCTCGTGTCGTGCGCCCGCGCGGCCATGCGTATGCGCGAGGAACAGCGTTTCGGTGCCTTCACTATGATCGAGATTCCGCCCATCTACCTGCTGCCCGGCAGCGAGGAGACGCTGATCCGCAGTCTCGTGTAAGAATCATCGGCACATAATAAAAGTAAGCATAAAAAAAGCCCTCGGATTTCCGGGGGCTTTTGCGTTTCAAACAGACGCCGCTTATTTCTTCTTGAACAAAGAAATAACGAACAGCAGCACTGCGGCACCGATCACGGCAACGATCAGTTCCCAAAGGAGACCTGCTTTCTGGATGTGGGCAAGACTCATCAGCCAGCCGCCGATGAAACCACCGATGATGCCGATGATGATGTTGCCGATAAGGCCGAAACCACCGCCTTTAACCAGCAGACCAGCTAACCAACCGGCCACTGCGCCGAAGACGAGGAAGAGAATAATGCTTAAAGCGTCCATAATTTTAATTGTTTAATGAAACATTAATAAAAGATGTGGCAAATATAAAAATTATTCATTCGCATTGTCGGGAAAAAATCATTTTTTTTGTAAAAAAAAGACGGGACCCAAGCCCCGTCTTTTCCGTTATGAATAGTGCGAATGTTATTCGAATGAGAGAATAGCCTCTTTGATCTTGGCGATGGCGTCGCGGAGTTCTTCCTCGGTGATAACCAATGGAGGAGCGAAGCGGATGATGTGCTGGTGGGTCGGTTTGGCGAGCACGCCCAGCTCTTTCATCTTCACGCACACATCCCATGCCTCTTTGCCGTTGGTGGGTTGGATGATGATGGCGTTGAGGAGGCCCTTGCCGCGCACTTGTTTGATGAGCGGGCTGTTCACTTTGTTCATCTCGTCGCGGAAGATCTTGCCGAGGTATTCGGCGCGTTCGGCGAGTTTTTCCTCTTTCACCACTTCGAGGGCTGCGATACCCACGCGGCAGGCAATCGGGTTGCCGCCGAAGGTGGAACCGTGCTCACCCGGCTTGATGTTGAGCATGATGTCATCGTCGGCCAACACGGCAGACACAGGCATCGTGCCGCCAGAAAGGGCTTTGCCCAAAATCAGGATGTCGGGACGAACGCCTTCATGGTCGCAGGCCAGCATCTTACCCGTACGGGCGATACCGGTTTGCACCTCGTCAGCCATGAACAGCACATTGTGCTGCTTGCAGAGGTCGTAGCATTTCTTCAGATAACCATCGTCCGGAACATAAACACCGGCCTCACCTTGGATGGGCTCCACGAGGAAACCGCAAACCATAGGATCTTCGAGGGCTTTTGCCAAAGCGTCAACGTCGTTGTACGGGATCTTGATGAAACCCGGGGTGAACGGACCGAATCCGGCGTAAGCGTCAGGGTCGATGGAGAGGGAGATGATGGTGATGGTTCGTCCGTGGAAGTTGCCTTCGCAGACGATGATCTTGGCCTGGTTTTCAGGAAGACCTTTCTTGTCATAACCCCAGCGGCGGGCGAGTTTCAGAGCGGTCTCGTCGGCCTCTGCACCGGAGTTCATCGGGAGAACCTTGTCGTAACCGAAAGTTTCGGTGACATATTTCTCATAAGGTCCGAGGCAGTCGTTGTAGAAAGCGCGGGAGGTGAGGCACACCTTCTGGCACTGGTCCATCATGGCACCCACGATCTTGGGGTGGCAGTGACCTTGGTTCACTGCGGAATAGGCGGAAAGAAAGTCGTAGTATTTCTTGCCTTCCACGTCCCATACGAACGGGCCCTTGCCGCGTGCGATGACCACGTCTAACGGATGATAGTTATGGGCGCCGTATTTGGCTTCCATTTCAATAGCCTGCTGGCTGGATGTAATTTTTTCTACCATAATCGTAATTGTTGATTTTTAATATGTTAATGTTAATCTTGCTAACTTGTAAAACGGGTGCAAATATAGAAAAAAATCATAATAAAAAAACACTCCTGAAAAGCCATAGGGATTTTTTTGTATCTTTGCCCGCTTTATTTAAAATACGATAATTATGAGAAAAAGTGTATTCATTCTCGCAGCGGTTGCCGTATTGGCAATGTGTTTCTCTTCATGCAAACCGGATGATGAAATCTATAATCCCAAATGTAAGATCAGCAAAATTTGGTATTACAGCAACAGCGACTGGGACCATCCCGATGTGACTTTCCTGTATGGCAAGAAAGGCGTTCTGGACAGCATTCGTCTGGACTCCACCACCACTTTCTCTTTCGAGTATAACAAAGACAAGACCGTTTCCAAGATTGTGAACGCCCAACCCGATTATACGGAGGTGATAGACATCACCTATACGGACCGGCTGGTGGACAAGATGGTGTACAAGGTGGATGATGTGGTCCGCAAGGAAATTAAGTTCACCCGTGATGAAGAAAGCACCCGCATTACGAATGTTGAGGAGACCTACGACAAGGAGTTCTATGAGAGTTTCCTTTACCAAAAACGCAGCAAACTGTACAACACTTTTCTCGGAAATGCCGATGAGGTGCATGACTGGATGCAACGCGTGAACACCAAGGATCTTCGGGTGCGCTGCAATAAAACCGTGGAATACGATCCCGGCAAAAAAGAGAAATATGAGGATATCGCCAAGATTGTTGAGAGTTATCCCGACTTGAATCAGGAAGTTGTCCGTGAGTTCACCTACGATGCGGAAACATACAATCCCTATTACGGGCTCCAGTATGCGTACGCCGATCTTTCCGGTTATCATATCCATAATGTGCTGAGAGAGGAACAAGTGGTGAGAACCAATGGAATCCAAACCAGAAATGTGGTGTACACCTATAATTATTCCGGTGAGAATTTCATCAACAACAAGAAATATCCGCGACAGTTCACCAGAACGTCAAGTGAAAATAACATCCCAAGAAACATTTACATTCTGTACGTAAAATAAACCGTAAGCGATGAAGTTCCACGAGGCCGGGAAGGTCAGTATTTCGGTTTGCATACTGTTTATCGCCGCACTCACCGTGTGCTATATTCTGTTTATGGCCAACTTGTGGTGGGTGAACCTGATATTCTATGCGGTCATGCTGGTCGTGGCAGCTATCGTCATCCGTTTCTTCCGTGTCCCATACCGGATCATCAACAAGGTGGAGAACGGGGTTCTCGCTCCCGCCGACGGCACCATTGTGTCTGTGGGCCCCGCCTTTGAGTATGAGTATTTCAAGGATGAGCGCATCAAGGTGTCCATTTTCATGTCCATCAACAATGTGCATGTGAACAGCTATCCTATTGACGGAAATATTGAATACATTGCCTACCATCCCGGTAAATATCTGTTGGCCAAACGCCCCAAATCATCGGTGGATAATGAGCATAACACAATTGTGGTATCGAAGAATGAGCATGAGAAGGTGCTGTTCCGCCAAATCGCAGGTTTCGTGGCACGGCGCATCATCAGTTACCCGGAGGTTGGCGACACGGTCGCGCAAGGTGATGAGGTCGGCATGATCAAGTTCGGTTCCCGCGTGGATGTGTTCCTCCCGCTCGACACCCAGGTGGTCGTGAAAAAAGGCGACAAGGTGGTGTCGAAGAAAACCGTATTGGCCTACTTTTAGCGCATTATGAAACTGAGTGTCGTCATAGTCAACTATAATGTCGAGCATTTTCTGGAGCAGGCATTGAACTCCGTGTTCAAGGCCCTTCGGAATGTGGAAGGCGAGGTCTTTGTCGTGGACAACAACTCCGCTGACGGCTCGCTGGCTATGCTGGAAGCCAAGTTCCCCCAAGTGCATATTATCGCCAACAAGGAGAATGTGGGCTTTGCCAAGGCCAACAACCAGGCCATCCGCATCTCACAGGGCGAGTATGTGCTGCTCCTGAACCCCGACACCGTGGTGGAGGAAGACACCTTCGAAAAGTGCATCCGCTTTATGGATGAGACTCCCGACGCGGGCGGCCTCGGCGTGAAGATGGTGAACGGCAAGGGCGAGTTCCTGCCCGAGTCCAAACGCGGTATCCCGCTGCCCTCCGTGGCGTTTTACAAACTGTTCGGACTCTCCAAACTTTTCCCCAATTCCCATAAGTTCGGTTCCTACCATCTTACCTATCTCAGCAACGATGAGATTCACTCCGTGGAGGTGCTCGCCGGCGCATTCATGATGCTCCGCAAAAGCGTGCTCGACCAGATTGGGCTGCTGGATGAGGATTATTTCATGTACGGTGAGGACATCGACCTCTCATACCGCATTCTCAAAGGCGGTTACAAGAACTATTATTTTCCGGAAACCCGCATCATCCACTACAAGGGCGAGAGCACCAAGACGGGAAGTTTGAACTATGTGCATGTCTTTTACAAGGCCATGCAGATTTTTGCCAAGAAACATTTCTCGCAGAAAAACGCAAAACTATATAATGTGTTGATTAACTGCGCTATATGGTTCCGGGCCTCGTTGGCGGCACTCAAACGCATCGCCTGTGCCCTGTTTCTGCCGTTCATTGATTTTATCTTCATCTATGCCGGAATGTTCCTGCTCTCGCGCTATTGGGACCTCAATATCCTTGCGGCCAGAAACAGCTCATTTCCAAAGCATTACTACCTGCTCATTATTCCAATCTATATTCTGGTGTGGCTGGTGTCCATCGCCTGTTGCAAAGGATACCGGAAACCGATACGGCTCAGCAAGGTGAACAAGGGCATCCTGATTGGCACGGTGGCCATTCTGTTGGTGTATGCGTTATTGCCGGAAACCTTGCGTTTTTCCCGTGCGGTGGTGCTGCTGGGCTCCATGTGGACGGTCATCATCGTGAACCTGATCCGTTACATTATAGGCAAGTTGCACCGTAACGGCAGCGCTTTTGCCGGCCAGGACCGCCGCAGAATGGCGGTGGTTGGCGCTCCCGACGAAGCCAAACGCGTGCTGGATATGATGCGCATGACCGAGTCGAAATGCGAGTTCGCCGGTATTGTCACATTGGAGAAACAAACCGATGCGGAAGCCCCGTACATCGGTCATATTGAGCATGTTGCGGATTTGATTCCGCTATATCACCTCAATGAGATTGTCTTCTGCGCCCGCGACCTCACCTCAGAGCAGATCATTGATTGGATGGGGAAACTGCAGTCGTTCCAAGTGGAGTATAAGATTGCGCCGGAGAACGGCATGGCGATTATAGGCAGCAACTCCATCTTCTCCACAGAAGACATGTATGCCATTCCAGTGCATTCCATCGTGCAAAAGAAAAACCGTATCCGCAAACGGCTGTTCGATGTTTGTAGTGCGCTGGTTCTGCTGCTGTTACTGCCTCTTGACATCTGGTTTGTGCGGGAGAAAGGCGGTTTTGTGCGCAATATCTTCCAAGTACTGGCTGGCAAGAAGAGTTGGGTGGGATGCCAGTTGCAGAACCCGAAATACCTGCGTCCCGGTGTGCTTCACCCAGTGGACGCCTTCTCCAATCACACCTTCTCGGAAGAGATGATTGCCCTCGCTGACAGCTTATACACCCGTGACTATAAAGTGAAAGTGGATTTGATGACGATGCTGAAGGGATTTCGATGGCTGGGACGATGAGAGATGTGAGACTTGAGACTTGAGACTTGAGACTTGAGACTTGAGATGTGAGATGTGAGATGTGAGACTGACTATAGATAATGGATATAAGTAATACTAATAAACTATAAGACAATGAACTTTATTGAGCAAATTATTGAAGAAGACATTCAGAACCGGAAAAATGATGCGAAAGTACACACTCGTTTCCCTCCGGAGCCCAATGGATACCTTCATATAGGCCACGCCAAGTCCATCTGTTTGAACTTCGGCATGGCGAAGAAATACAACGGAAAGTGCAATTTGCGCTTCGATGACACGAATCCGGTGAAAGAAGACACCGAATATGTGGATTCTATCCGTGAGGATATCAACTGGCTGGGTTTCCAATGGGCTGAAGAGCACTATGCCTCCGATTATTTCGACCAGCTTTATGTCTGGGCGGAACAGTTGATTTCGGAAGGTTTGGCATATGTGGACGACCAGACGCAAGAGGAGATTAGCAAGGGTAGGGGAGTGCCCACTGCACCGGGCGTGGAGAGTCCGTACCGCAACCGCACCGTGGAGGAGAACCTTGACCTGTTCCGCCGTATGCGCGCGGGCGAGTTTCCGGATGGCAGCCGTGTGCTGCGCGCCAAGATCGACATGGCGTCGCCGAATATGCACTTCCGCGACCCCATCATGTACCGCATCCTGCACGCCACGCATCATCGCACGGGCGACAAATGGTGCATCTATCCGATGTACGACTTCGCACACGGCCAGAGCGACTCCATCGAGGGCATCACGCACTCCATCTGCACATTGGAGTTTGAGGTGCACCGCCCGCTGTACGATTGGTTCTGTGAGGCGTTGAGAATTCATCACCCGCAGCAAATTGAGTTTGCCCGTCTGAACCTCAACTACACCATCATGAGCAAGCGTAAGTTGCTGCAACTGGTGAAGGAGAACTATGTGAACGGTTGGGATGATCCTCGAATGCCCACCATTTGCGGTTTGCGCCGCCGTGGTTACACGCCTGCCGCCATCCGCAACTTCGCCGAGACTGTCGGCGTGGCCAAGCGCGACAATATCATTGATGTCTCCCTGCTCGAGTTCTGCGCGCGTGAGGACCTCAACAAGACCGCCATCCGTACCATGGCCGTGCTGGATCCGGTGAAGCTCATCATCGACAATTATCCTGAGGACCAGGTGGAGGAAATGGACGCCGTGAACAATCCGGAAGATCTCGAAGCGGGCACCCGTAAGGTTCCCTTTTCCAAAGAGTTGTGGATCGAGCGTGCCGACTTCCGCGAGAACGCCGACAAGAAGTTCTACCGCCTGACCATCGACCGTGAGGTGCGTCTGAAATACGCCTACATCATCAAATGCACCCATGTGGTGAAGGACGATGCCGGCAATATCACCGAGATTCACTGTACCTACGATCCGATGACCAAGAGCGGTATGCCTGACAGCAACCGTAAGGTGAAGGCCACCATCCATTGGGCTTCCGTGAAACACGCCAAGAAAGCTGAAATCCGTTTGTTCGACCGTCTCTTCAGCGTGCCCGATCCCGATGATTGTGAAGAAGGCCAAACCTTCCTCGACCATCTCAATCCTAACTCTTTGGTGATTCAGGATGGTTGGATAGAGCCCTCTCTTACATTGGATAAGGCAATGGAAATCAAACATTTCCAATTCGAGCGTCTCGGCTATTTCTATGCCGACCCTGATTCCACGGAAGAGAAACTGGTGTTTAACAAAACGGTAAGTCTCAAGCAATAAGGTTCAAAGTTAAATACAAAAGAACTTTATAAATTTTAAGAACTTGAAGAACTTTTCGATCCTCTCCCCATTTACCCTGTACCTTTTTACCAACTTCACCTTTTATGCATTGCCTAACCGATTACGACACCAAGATTCTCATCGCCTTTAACATGAGTTTGCAGGGCGACAAGAAGTTCAGTGAGTTTCTGATGCAGAACGGATTTCCCGAGTTGGAAGCCCTTGCGGAGGCCATCCATTCCAACATTCAGGCGTTGGAGTGGTTGGCCAAGAACGGCTATCCGGAGTTTGCCGTGTTGAGCAATGCCATCGACGACGAACCCGAAGCCATAGAGTGGCTGCAGAAGTACCATTGCGACTTCCTTTCCTTGTTTGCCGCCGCCTGCCGCAAGGACCCGAAGGCGATGAAATGGTTCGCTGACAACGATCTGAAGTTGTTCATCATGATGATCGCCAATATTCATAACATACTCATGTACCAGTCGTGGGATTCATCAGACATACACAAATTCCGCCGCTCGTGATAGACCTGACATCTTCCGTCTCACATCCTACATCTCAAATCTTCCGTCCCACATCTCACATCTCACATCTTACGTCTTACATCTCCCGTCTCCCGTCTCAGATTAACCCCCAACTCCCACCAAGTCCCCCAACCTAACCCTTCTCCTCTTCGTTGCAATCGCCTTGCTTCTGCCGAGAATTCCGGTAGTAGGCAAGTTTTTCAACATCATCAATACGGGTTTGCACGAGTTGGGACATGCGCTGATGGCGTTGTTGTTGGATGGCGAAGTGCATAAGATAGAGTTGTTTAAGGACACATCAGGGGCAACGGTGACGCAAACCAAGCACAAGGCGGCCGCTTTTTTGATCTCGTTGGCGGGGTATCCGTTTGCGGTATCCATGGGATGGTTTGGATTTTATTTGGTCCAAAGTGGTGCGGCCATGGGGATGGTCATAGGTTTGTCGGTCTTGTTTCTGTTGATGTTGCTGTTTTGGATCCGCAATTGGTACGGCGCATTGTGGGTGGTGTTGTTCACGGCCATCAATGCGCTGCTGGTGTATTATCATAACTCCCAATACATTCAGTATGCGGCCATGTTTTACGCCGTGATGATTCTCACCGAGTCGGTGGTATCGTCTTTTGTGTTGGTGGTGCTTTCGTTCAAGGACGCGTCGAAAGCCGGGGATGCCACGAATTTGGAGAATATCACGCATGTGCCGGCGCCCATTTGGGCATTGTTGTTTTTGTCCTATACCCTGTGGGTGGTGTATCGTGTGGTGATGATGGTGATGTAATCAAGATTGTTTAGATGCGGAAACCTGACATTATCGGGGCATTGTCGCAAGGGCATCCGTTATTTCGTTCGGAAATGTGGGGTTGAAGGAAGAAAATTTAGCGTTTCGGCTATCGGGTTCATATATCACGAACCATAAATTTGCATTGTATGGTAAAACAGTCACAAATAGCGAAGCCTCATCAACGGAATAGGCGTTCATAAAGTAACTTGTGTTGTTGCTTCCGGTTCTATCCAATTCATATCGTTCAAAGAGGAATAAAGCCAAATCAGTATAATAATTGTTGGGGACGACAACCACATAACTAACTACTTGGTTGTTCTGGTCGAATGTCACCATCAAGGCGAAACCCTCTCTTTCGTATGAGAATAATGCTGCATTGGCATTTTCCTGATAAGGGGTCCCGTAGCGCGCTTTGATGGCATTCCGGCTCTCCCCGAAGTTAATGTACGGTTCGGTGTACAGCATGTAAGTAGGTTCTACCGTAACATGGATTTTTTTCTCGTCATAGTTGTTGGAAACCAGAATGTCGGTTTCGCCCACATGGTTGGCCAAGATAAGTCCGTCGGTTGAAACGGATGCGCAAAATTTGTTTAAGGAATGATATTCGTAATGACTATGTGCGGGAGCAGGAATCATATAGGATTTGTCTTTGTACAAGGAAATCTCGTAATCCGGAAGTTTTATGGGCTGTTTGAAGCATCCGGAACAAAGAACGCATAAGATAGCGATAATAAGAAGTGATGATTTTTTCATTGGTGGGTTGTATAAGAAATGATAAATAGGTTGCAAAAGTAATAATTTATAATGTAATAATCAAAAAGTGACAATCAAAAAGAGTAATATTTGAGAGAAAAATAGGTGTAATGTGTATGAATAGAGATGTTCAGGGTTGCGTGGGTTAATGTTGGAGGTTCCGCTCAACGCGACAGCGTTGAGTGGAATGGTGGCACGCAGGCAGGCCGTAGGTCTGCCGGTATTGGTAGCCGGGGGTGTTAACCCCCGGTATGGATGGTGCGGTGGGAAATGGTCGCGGCGCAGGTCTAGTGTGCGCCGGAGCATAATGCGTGCCCCGCCGCGAAAATGAGACGCGGGAAAAGAAGAAAAATTGTATATTTGCACCCACAAAAAACAAATAAAATGAAAACAAAAAAGTATAAAATCAATGAGCAGTCCCTGCCCGAAGCGAACGAGCCTGTTGCCGCTTACGATGCAAAGGCAGCCGAGGTGAAGTGTACCCCATCTCCGATCGAAGACCCGTTATCAGAAGAAAAACCCGACGGTTTTGACGCTTGCTATGCCAAATTGAAGGCGGAAGCTGATGCGAAATTTGGCGTGAAGGAGCGCATGACGGTGGATGAGTATTTCGGTAAGTTGTGGCATATCGTTGAGGGGCTCTATGAAAACATATAGTATAGTCATCAGTTTTGCGGCAGAAACGGATATGATGGAGTTGGCCCTGTTTTTACGCAGGGTTATGTCTGTGGAAAATGCATGGAAATATCTTCAAAGCATGCGTGAAGAAGTCATGTCATTGTCTATCCTTGCCGATTTGTACCACCCCAGTCACTATGCTGATATCCGTATATATCATCCTTGTGCTTGCCGGATGGTGTCGCACAACAAGCGATGGGTGTATGTTTTCCATAAAGAGAAGGATACCGTTGTGGTGGATAGAATTCTGCCCTCAAAGATGATCAAGGGGTAGAGGAATGCACTTTGTTGGTGTCACTGTTAATATGGGTGTCACCATAATTGAAGAAAAAATGTATATTTGCACCGTTGTTATGCTGAAAAGCGGACAACGGTTTTTTATTGAAAAGAAAGCGCATTTTCGCTGATCCGACGAAGTAAATCTGGACAATTTACGGAAGATTACACGGATAACGAGAATTAAGCTTGCCTATTGAGTATTCATTGCCAATCAGGTGGGGCTTGTTCTTCAGTGTCTTGTAATCGGGAGTCCAGACCCTACTTCGTGGATGCTGTTAGAAAGAGGCTCCACTTTCTTTTTGTGTGGTTGGAACTCATCTCGCTCCTGCAAAATGTGGCGGATATTAGTGTTTGGTGGCAAATAATATTCACTAACGGTTGGACCCGACACGAAATAGGGTTGGAAAAAGTGTCGTCGCTTCTGGACAAGAACATTTCAGATACTCATCTTGTTGAGAAACTTCTCGCCAATGACGAGAAAGCGATACTCTACTTTTTCTATGAGAAGTTCTACAGCACATTTGAATATCATGTGTATAAGATTTTCCCGTACGAGGTTGACGTACAGGGTCTTGTGCATGAGTTTTTCCTTTATCTTATTGAGGACGACTGGCGACGGCTACGCTCCTATAATCCTGACAAAGCGCAATTGAACACTTGGGTTTCGGTGGTTTCTTTCCGTTTTTTAATGAATTATAAAAAACGAAAGATAGATTCCAATGGGCTTGTCACTATATATGAACAGTGGGACGATAAAATCATGCAGTACAAACAGGATTGTCATGATCAAGTGAGAATGGATGTGAAAAAAGCCATTGAATGTCTGAAAAACACAACGGAACGGGAAGTGGCTCGTGAAATGTTACTTGATGGCGTTGACATACAGGATGTTGCAAAGAATCATCAATTGTCGGTAGATTATGCCTATACCGTTAAAAGCAGGGCGATGGCACATTTGAGAAAATTGTTAAAAGATTACAGGTCATGAAGGAAACGAATATATCGGACGATTTGCTCGCCAAATTCTTGGAAGGCAAGACAGATGAGATGGAAGATGCTCGTCTCCTTCAGGATTTGGAAGCCGAAGATCTTTCGTTGGAAGATCTGGCTGCTATTGAAGAGGCGGCAAAGATTGCTGATACAAAACCTCTTGTGAGTCCTGACCTTGTAAAAGCGGAGGAACAGATTAGTGACGCTCTCAACACCAACATTCAGCAACCCTCAATCATATTCATGAACAAACGGAAATCGCGGATGCGGCTTGTGTGGGCGATGGCAGCCTCATTGGCCCTTGTTATGGCGGTAGCCCTGTTTGTCCTCTTCCGACCTGATTCTACGGACCAGAAGTTTGTGAAAAACGATGCCGACAGCACTGCGGTGATAACCACTCAGCCAAAAACAGAAAAGAATTTGGCACAATCAACTGCGCAACAAAAAAACACCACCAACACTCCTCAACCGGCAAATGAAATAGATAATGAAACTGCCAAACCAACCGAAGTGACTTATACATCCCAAACGTTGGAAAAACAATATGCCCATACGCAGACGGCCAACAATCTGACGGTAACCAAACCCGGCAAGGAAAATTACAAAGTGTTGTGCAAGAATCTTGAAAGGACTTTGAACTTTGAATGGGAATCCGACAATGTTCAGTCATTGCATTTCACCGTAAAAAATGCGCAAGGCAAAACCATAGTGTCATTTTCAGACCAAAATGCAAAGCGCTATTCTTTAAAGTACCGTGACATTTATCCGGATCGGAAAGTGAGTTGGAGTTTGACGGCCACTTTTGCAGATGGCACGCAGCAGACCCGCACCGGGCAAGTTAACATCGATTATCAAGTTCAATAAAACAATATGCAAATATGAAAATTAGCATTTTTACACTGACGACTTTACTATTAGCTTTCTTTGCCATAACTGGCCTTGCCCAGACGGAGGCCACCTCCCCGCGCTATAGTTTCCACATTGCCAAGGAGGTGAAACCGCCATTGTGGGAGATTGTGCAAGAACCTGAATTTGTGGATGCCGACGGGAACCAGGCTATCGATGCCAACGAAAACTGCAAGATTGTGATGAAGGTGAAGAATATCGGCACGGGAGAAGGGACTGGGCTTACCGCCAAGATTTCAGTATCCGGCAGCTCGAATGGCATCTCGGTCTTCGACAGGAGAATCCCCGACATTCCCGTTGGCGGCACCGCAACGGTGGAATTTCCCGTCACCGCCAATATGAACACGGTGGACGGGAAAGCGACGTTTACGGTCTTAATCAACGAACCGATGGGCTTCACTACCGACAAGTTCCCGATAGTGGTTACCACACAGGCATTCCAAGCACCCATGATTGAGGTGAAGGATTGTGAGGCCACCAGCAAAGATGGAGGAAAACTTGTGAAGATGGACCCTTTCCAAGTGACGATTCTGATTCAAAACACACAGTATGGTCTTGGTGAAGATGTGACAGTGACACTCAAATACCCGGAAAATGTGGTTAACTTGGAAGGACGGGATTTGGTGGACATATTCCCGAAAATGTCGGCGGGAGAGACTCGCGAACTGAAATACAAATTCTTAATTAACAACATATATGATAAGAGCACGCTGCCGTTACAAGTCTTTATAAGGGAAAAATACGGGAAATACGCCAAAGACACGACCATCGTTTTCGAGCTGAATCAGACTTTAGGGAAAGGCCCTATAGAGGTGGCGGCGAAAATTTCTGCTCCAACCACAATTGAAGACGCTCAACTCCGTTCGGATGTAGATAGGAATATCCCTATATCAAACAGCCAAAATCCATACCGATATGCTATCATTATAGGAAACCAGGACTACCATTCCTTCCAGAAGGATTTGAACAGTGAGCAGGATGTGCCCTTTGCTGCCGAGGATGCTAATATTTTCAAACAGTATTGTGTGAAGACACTTGGAGTTGAGGAACGGAATGTTGTCGCTTTGAATAATGCTACTGGTGCAAAAATGAATCAGGAAATAGACTATATAACACGTCTTGCTGCAAGAGATCCGGAAGCCGAAATCATCTTCTATTATGCGGGACACGGTTTCCCGGATGAAAATACAAAAGAACCCTATCTGATACCGGTGGACGTGAACGCTTCCAACCTCAAATCCGCCATCCCGTTGTACGACCTTTACAGCAAATTGTGTAGCACAGGCGCGAAAAAAGTGACCGTGTTCCTGGATGCATGTTTCAGCGGTGGCGGGCGCGAAGCCGGATTAGTGGCCTCCCGAGGCATAAAAGTAACACCAAAGAGAGATGCATTGAGCGGCAACATTGTCGTGTTCTCTGCCACCTCGGCCGACCAAACAGCCTTGCCATATACAGAGAAAAACCATGGTATGTTCACCTATTTCCTCCTAAAGAAATTGCAGGAAAGTAAAGGGCAATGCACCTATTCCGAATTGTATAACTATTTGAATAAAAATGTGGGTGACCACAGTCTTCGCGTGAATCGTAAGGATCAAACTCCTGAAGTGAATATGGCATCGCAGGTGCAGGAGAGTTGGGGAGAGTGGAGGTTCAATTGACAATTAACAATGAATAATGAATAATGAACAATGAATAGGATTTGTAAAACAACCTTGTGGTTGGTGATGATGTTTTACGGATGTGCTGTTTACGCCCAAAATGTCTCCAACGTCACCGCCGAGCAGGTGGGGAAAACCATCCACGTGTCGTACGACCTTGACAAGGCGGCGGACATCTCTCTGTTTGTCTCCATGGACGGAGGCGGCACTTACACGCAGTTGTACAAAGTGAGCGGCGATGTGGGCAAAACCATTGGGCCAGGTCACAAGACCATTGTGTGGGATGTGCAGACGGAAGTGAAAGAATTGCACAATGATAATGTCATGTTCAAGGTGAAAGTGGATGCCAATGCAGAGGCCCAATGGCAGAAACAGTTGCGTGAGGCGGCAAAAAAGGAGGAGGAAGAGAGAAGAGCAAATGAGATAGCAAAGGCGAAAGAGGTGAAAGAGAGAGAGAAAGCACTTGCGATGGAAGCCAAAGCGAATGAAAAGGAAGCGAAAGAGAAGGAAAAAGCTCTTGCAATGGAAGCTAAAGCGAATGAGAAAGAGGCGAAGGATAAGGAAAAGGCTCTTGAGAAGGAAAAGAAGGCAAATGAACAAGAAATTAAAAAAGAAGAGAGAAGATCAAGGATGCAGAGTATGCCCTACAGCACCTTCTTTACCTTTAATTCTGCATTCACGCTTAATACTTACGGCTATAATTATAAAAAATACATGCCATATTCAGTGTGGTCCTATGGGTTCAAAGTCGGTCAGATGAAGATTGTGGGTTGGTATGTTGATGTGATGACGAATTTCCGCTTCAAGGGGTGGAAGCATCCTTTTCAGAACGGACAGCATTACTGGCTGACAGACCGTAAACCAATACGGCTGTCCGCCCAGACAGGACTCGTCATACGGCCCTGCAGACCCATGTCCATGTTGTTCGGTGTTGGCTATGGTTACCGAACATTCGTTTACAAAACCATAGACAATGAATGGTATTCCTATCCGAAACAGACTCTGCATGGGGTGGATGTCTCGTTTGGCTTTCTGTTTGACATCAAAGGCTTTGCTCTTTCTTTTGAAGCTGTAACCACTAATTTCCGAAGCGCGGAACTGAAAGTGGGACTGGGCTTTTGTCTGCCTACGGATAATAAAAACACAAAAAAACAAACCGTTAAAGTTTTAAAAAATGAAAAATTTTAGATTGCTCGTTGCGGTATTATCCATTGCATTAATTTTATCGACAATTTCTTGTGACGATTTTGACAAGGGACATTACCGCTATAACGATGATAATCGTCTGGAATATGTTAATGGATTGTTGATCCAGTGGGGTAGTGATGACCTGGATCCGAATATCAAGGAAGCAGTCCAGGAGATTGTGGAATCGATGGTATATGTGCAAAGTGGTGCATTTAAGATGGGCTCGAATAAGCAGGAGGATGAAAAACCCCGTCACGATGTGTCACTGTCATGGTTTTATATGGCGAAAGTGACGGTTACCCAGAAACAATGGACAGCCATCATGGGTGAGGAAAATCCTCTATGGAGTGAGGATTTTGGGAAAGGGGAGGATTATCCGGCCAATTTCATTTCATACGAGCAGGCACAGGAGTTCATCAACCGTTTGAATAAATATGCCGGGCTGACGTACAAGATGCTATATGATATGCAATTCAGACTGCCCACGGAAGCGGAATGGGAATATGCTGCCTGTGGAGGGAAACACTCCGATGGTTATACCTATAGTGGGAGCGATAATGCGGACTTTGTGGCCTGGTATCGGGATAATGCGAATGGGAAAATGCATATTTCGGGAGAACTTGAACCCAATCGTTTGGGCTTGTACGATATGAGCGGCAACGTGTGGGAATGGTGCTCGGACTATTATGGTGGCTATACAAGCGGCAATTCAGATAACCCGACAGGTCCTGCCACAGGCACAAAACGTGTGGTGAGGGGTGGCAGTTTTTCCTACGAATCTGATTTTTGCCGCTGCAAGGCTCGTAACTCTCTTCCTGAAAAGAACCAGTCTGTGTCCGTCGGATTGCGATTGGCTGTAAGTAAATAAACAAACCGAATATCAAATGTTTTCTTGAATATGAAACAAATATACAAAACATTGGCGTTTTTCGTGTGTGTAGCATGTTGCGTGACGGCAACTGCTCAAATGCGTACAGTTACTTTCACAGGACGTGACAGGTCCGGCCACTACCGTATTCCGCTCTCCAGAGTTGTCGTTTTTAACCTTGACCAGCTGTGGGAAGAGATACTTTATTATCCCGACACCATATTGGTTTTAGGTTCGGTAGGCATTGATGATTACGGGGAAAAGCAAGAGATACAGCTGATGCAGAATGTACCCAATCCCTTTGATGGCACTACTGAGTTTGCGCTGGCTCTGCCTGAAAAACGCGATGTCCTGTTAGAAATATATGATGTGACAGGCAAATTGACCGTAAACCAGCATTTTTCGGCATTACCCGCAGGCACTCACCTGTTTCAAGCAACTCTTTCCTCGCCGCAAACCTACTTGTTGAGTGCCAGAATGGATGACGGTCAAATGACCATCAAGATGGTGAACCAAGGGCATGGAGGAGAAAACAGCATCCGACATTTGGGCACAACCGACAAAAACGGTAATTTTACAGTTTATCTCAATAATGAAAAATCTTATACGAACTATCCGTTTCACGTGGGTGATGAAATGCGGTATGTTGCTTATCCTGGGGTAGGTAGTGGAGAAAATGTGAGCAATACCGTGACAAAACTGCAAATCGACAATGAAACTATAGTCTTTAATTTTGATTTTATAGTACCTTCCGTAACTACCGATGAGGTTTACGATATTACCACTACAACGGCCACTTGTTCCGCTACTGTGATCTCCGATGGCAATCTCCCCATCTCGAAACGCGGCGTTTGCTGGAGCACATCACCCGACCCGACAATGCACAACGACAGGTGCGATAATGTTGGTGGTGTTGGCTCCTTTACCTGCGACCTGTCCGGACTGACGGAAGGGGCCTCCTACTATGTTCGGGCATACGCCATCAATTTTTTGGATACGGTGTACGGGCCTCCGAAAAGGTTCACTACGCTTGTCCGCCCTACGGTGACCACCGATACGGTGAGCAATATTACCAGTACTTCCGCCACCTGCGGCGGAAACGTGACAGATGACGGAGGCAATCCGGTGACGGAACGAGGTGTTTGCTGGAGCGTATCACCAAATCCTACATTCAACAACCTTCACGCGCTTGCCAGTAGTGGCATTGGTAGTTTTACATGCAATATCACGGGACTGACAGCCAACACCACGTATTATGTGCGGGCGTTCGCCAGCAGCAGTGCGGGTAGGGCGTATGGGGAAGAAAGAACCTTTACAACCGCCGCAACCACACCGATGGTAACCACTAATTCGGTAAGCAGTATCACCAGTACCTCCGTCACCTGCGGCGGCCAGGTGACTAATAACGGGGGTGCTCCCGTGACGGCCTGTGGTGTTTGTTGGAATACTTCACCTAATCCAAGTCTTAATAACAACCTCGGCTTTACAAATGATAATAGTGGTACAGGAAGTTTTGTTAGCAGTATAACAGGATTGACAGATAACACCACCTATTATGTGCGGGCGTATGCCACCAACAGTGCGGGTACGGCATATGGTGCGGAAAAAACCTTTACAACCCTTTGTGGTACTGTAAATGTTAGTATTACAGGCAACACGACTATTAATTATGGAGAAAGTACCACCCTTAACGCAATAGGCGCAATCACCTATCAATGGAGCAACGGTGCCAATACGGCAAGCATCACAGTCAGTCCAACATCAACGACCGTCTATTATGTTACAGGAACCAACAGCAATGGATGTTCCGGTACTGCAAATGTTACCGTGACAGTAAATCCTATTCCTCCAACCGTCACTACCAACACGGTTACCTCTTTTACGGCCACCACCGCAACTTGCGGTGGTATAGTGACGAATAACGGCGGAGCAATGGTAACGGAACGAGGGGTTTGTTGGAGCTCTACAACAATAAATCCAACGTTAACAGACATCCATAAAGCGAATGGAAGCGGTTCGGGATCTTTTAATCTTAACATTTCAGGGTTGGAGGCTAACACCACCTATTATGTGCGGGCATACGCCATCTATAATGGTGGGACGGCGTATGGTGATACAAAAACTTTCACTACCTCATTATTCACATGTGGGAACTCCACTACTGATTTTGATGGCAATAGCTACAATACAGTGCTGATCGGCAACCAGTGCTGGATGAAAGAGAATTTGAAAACCGCTCATTTGAACAATGGTGTTTCCATTCCATTGGTGCAGGATTCAACTTATTGGGGCTATACCTCCTCTCCTGCCTATTGCTATTATAACCAAGGCACTTACGGATGTCTGTACAATTTCTATGCGGTGGCAGGTGAACAATTGTGTCCGCCTGGCTGGCATGTGCCCACATACAATGAAATTCATAACCAACTTTATTATACGCTTAGAACGGATCCGGGTGGCAAAATGAAAACCACGGGCACAACATACTGGCTGTCTCCGAACACAGGTGCAACTAATAGTTCTGGTTTTTCTGCAAGGGGTAGTGGACTCCGATATACAGGTTCGTCTATTAGCGGCATCAAAGAACATGCTTTTTTTTGGACTTCAACTACATATGATAATTATTATGCTTACGATTATCATTTATATTATGATAATGCTGGTTTAAATAGGTGGGGTTATATAAGTTATGATTATTCTTTTTCAAAGAGTATCGGCATGTCTGTCCGTTGCCTTCGCAATGAAGACACTACAGAGGTTTCGCATCCTTGCCCGGGAATGCCAACCGTAATAGATATTGACAGCAATGTATATAACACAGTTCAGATTGGCCAGCAGTGCTGGATGAAGGAAAACTTGCGAACAACGAGATATGCGGATGGCACAAGTATTACTTTAGGATCAAATTCTGACACTTCCTCATTGATGGCCTATCGTTACTATCCAGACCTTCATTCCTTTAATGTTGTTGAATATGGCTACCTTTATAACTGGTCTGCAGTAATGAACGGTGAAGCTTCCAGCAACGCTATTCCAAGTAATGTACAAGGCGTTTGTCCTATGAGCTGGCATGTGCCAAGCGATGCAGAGTGGACGCAACTCACTGATTATGTGAGTAGCCAGAGTGAGAATGTGTGCAGCAACAATACGTATCATATAGCCAAGGCATTGGCTGCCACCACGGGATGGCCCAGCTATACGGACGATTGCGTGGTGGGCAATAATCAGAGTGATAACAATACGACGGGCTTCAGTGCGTTGCCTGCGGGCTTCTTTGGCAGCAGCAGTTCCTACTGGTCCGGCACCTACGCCTACTTTTGGAGTTCTACCGAGAGTAGTAGTTTATTCGCGTACAACCGCATCCTCGGCTACAATATCGCCGTTGTGGTCAGAGGCAACAACTATGAGAGCGACGGCTATTCGGTCCGCTGTCTCCGCGATGGCGGCAACACCTCGGCACTCCCCACTGTCTCCACCAACACAGTTACGAATATTACAACTACCACGGCCTCTTGTGGCGGTAATGTGACATCCGATGGCGGTGCTACGGTAACTGCCCGAGGTGTTTGTTGGAGCACGTCACAGAATCCGACCGTTAACGACAGCCATACTTCCGAGACCACCTCAGGAAGTGGCAACGGCAGTTTCTCCAGCAGTATTACAGGATTGACATCTAATACAACATATTATGTACGGGCGTATGCTACCAATAGCGCGGGAACAGCTTACGGGGAGCAGCAAAGTTTTACTACTGCTTCCGATGGTCAACCCTGCCCTGCTACCCCAACGGTTACTGACTATGACGGCATCACCTATGTCACGGTGCAGTTGGGCACGCAATGCTGGATGGCGCAGAACCTGCGTTCCACCCACTACAGCGATGGTACCTCCATTTCGTTGAGCAGCAGCAACTTCTCTGCTACGGTGCCATACCGCTACTACCCGCACAACAGCAGCGGTAACGTGAGCACTTACGGATATCTTTACAACTGGAAGGCGGTGATGCGCAACAACAACAGCAGCAGTGCTAACCCGAGCGGGGTACAGGGCGTCTGCCCTACGGGGTGGCACGTGCCGAGCGATGCAGAGTGGACACAGCTGACCGACTATGTGGGCAGCCAGAGCGGATACCAATGCAGCAGTAGCAGTATCTATATCGGTAAGGCGTTGGCCTCCACTACGGGATGGGAAACCAGCACACTTACCTGCTCCGTTGGCAATAACCAGAGCACCAACAACGTCACCGGCTTTAATGCCCGTCCTGCGGGCCAAAACGACGGCAGCGGCTACTACGATTTTGGCAGCATGGCCAGGTTCTGGAGTTCTACACAGGCCAGTGGCAGTAACGCACACATCCGCTACCTGTACTGCATCTACAACGGCGTGTACAGCTACGATTACAATAAAAGTTATGCATTTTCGGTCCGTTGCCTTCGCAATTAAACAGATATGAAAAGTTGGGTGGTAAATCAAAAATCATGAATAGGATTGTTCAGAAACACATATTACAAACCACAATCATCTTGGCGTTGCTGTTGGTAATCGTTGCGCCTCTCTTCGCCCAGCGCGAGCGCACCCGCACAGTCACCGCCACGGGCAGCTACGTTGCAAACCAAAACGAAACACCTGCTTACGGGAGGGCACAGGCTCTTCTTGAGGCCAAGAAACAATCTTTGCGGGAGGCGGGGGTGATGGAGAATGTCTCGTCAACCGCCATTCTGGTAATGGGTGGCGGCGAAGATGAATTCCGGGAAATCTCCTCCGAACTGAGCCGTATCGAGTTGGAGGGCCGTGTGCGCGTGAAGGAACAAACCGATGCACCGCCACAATTCCCGGCTGCCGGCCTCATCAAATATAGCACCACCATCCGCGCCGAAGTGGTAGTGGAGGAAACAGAGGATGACCTTGGTTTCCAGTTCAAGACAGACGGCTTCCAAAACACTTACCGCGACGGAGAGACAATGACCTTCACCGTCATTCCTACTGCGGACTGCTATCTCCGTATCTTCTTCCTCGGGAAGACACCCGCCGCCAGTGCCCAAATCTATCCCATAGACGGCATCTTCAAGGATGTGCAACTCAAAGCCGGACAGCCCGTTCCCTTTCCGCCCGAAACCAAACCGTTTCTGTATGACAAGCCTTTTGAATACACTATGGAACTTGATAATGAAAGAGAAACCCTCGAGCAAGGTGTTGTCCTGATTGTCGCCCTTAAAAAGCCATATCCATTCATAGACGATGTCAATTATGAAAATGTTATCTCTTGGCTTTCGAGAATTAAACGGACCGAGAAACGGGTGCAATGGTATGGAGTGAATATTGTGAGGGATTAGCCGTTGGCCGTTAGCCATTAGCTAATGGCCGTTGGATATTGGGTATTGGTGTTGGTG
>R22__coassemble_345_pt1 | contig 32516 bp, 28 predicted proteins | sample R22__metabat2_high_PE_025 | metagenome-assembled genome bin R22 | reverse complement strand
ATTACCATTGACGGCAGCAAGGGAAAACTATGGGCTCGATTGTACAAACCAGAACTGAAGACAGGACAACGATGCGACCTCGTCATCCTGTGCCACGGCTTGAACTGCGACCATGATTTTCCACTCATGCGGCGTATCGCCTACTATCTGGAAAACGACTTCGCAGTTCTGGAATTCGACTTCAACGGGCACGGCAAGAGCGAGGGCAAGTTTGTGGACATGACCATCCCCAACGAGATGGAGGACCTGGAGCAGGTGCTGGCATACGCCCAAGACCTGCGGTTTGTGGACGACATCGCCTTGGTGGGTCACTCGCAGGGCGCGGTGGTGGCCGCGATGGTGGCGGGCAAGCATCCCGACGACATCAAGGCGGTGGTGCTGCTGGCACCGGCCTCCTCGGTCCGCGATGATGTGGTGCGCGGCAACCTCTTCGGCATCGACTTCGATCCCCTCGACATGCCCGACAGTCTGGTGCTCAACAACGGCATCGTCCTCGGATACAGATACTTGAAGACAGCCTCCACCCTGCCCATCTTTGAGACGGCGGCCAACTTCCACGGCAACGTCTGCATCATCCATGGTAATGCTGACCGTCTGGTGCCCTACACCTGCAGCGAGCATTTCCACCAGACATGGACCAACAGCGAGTTCCACCTGCTTAACTACTACGACCACAACTTCACCGTCTGCCCGTACCGCCCGGCAGAGATTACGACAGAATACCTGCGAAGGGTGATGCGATAATAATCGCAGGCTGCATTTTTGTGCTACCTCCCTGTCAGACAACCAAAAGGGCCGCGAAATTTCGCGGCCCTTTTGGTGTTTAGCTATCATGGAACTATTCCATATCGGCTCTTGCCACAGCGTCTTTGTAGTACTTTTGGTTGATGAAGACATCTTCCTTGTACGGATTGATGTGACGCTTTTTGGCTTGATAGATAATGTAGCACAGCGCAATAGCATTGGTGATAAGTGCCAGGGCACTAATCACGGTCATCATCGTCGGGTTGCCGGCCACGGTCTCCACGGTAGTGCCCACAGCGGCAGCCTCACCGCCAGCAGCGGCGTAGATCTCCGTGATGGTATCGATACCATTAGGATACTGAACAGGAAGCACAGCCCACTTGAAGGCCTGGAAGCCGTCTTTGAAGGTCTCTTGGAAGAGCGGGAACACCTGTGCGAACATACACCAAATAGCCAATGTGTTGGCACGATTCATAATCCAGCCGCCGCGGTTCCACAGCAGAGCAGCGATGGTTGGGGCAAGCAACAAAGCGATACCGCAGAACCAGCTGTGCGTAGGCAAGCAGTTGTAGGTGTAGGCGAAGTTCCAGATGTCATAAACCACGATGAAGACCCAAGTCATGTCGGCCCAGATCATGTCTTTCTTGTCCTTGGACGGGAACACATTCCACCATGCGGTCATACAGAGGATGTTGAGCAAACCGGCGACGCCGTTCATGACATTGTGCCAGCCACCATAGAGCCACACGCCCTCGCTGGAGAGCCACCACTTGTTCCAGCCCATAATGGCGGATTCGAAGTCGGAGGCCACAGCAATGAGGATGTTGATGGCCACGATGATGAACGGGAACGGTTTGAACCAGTGTTTGGCACCGATACCCCATTTGTACTTGATCATCATGAAGCCAATACAGCCGGTGAGCGCGGCGTAGAGCTTGGCGTAGTGGAACCAGCCGTTCATATAGACATGCGTCTGGTTGTTCACTGCCCATTCAGCTCCGGAGCGCGCACCGATGGCGATGGCCACGAAATAGACCGTCAAGGCAAGCGGGATAAGGAAAAAGGTGATAATGCCGCCGGCTTTGGTGCGACGGGCAAACTCGTTGAACAGGATGAGACCCACGAGGACGACGAGCAGCATCCCCCATTGGGCCAGGGCGTTAGCCCCATAAACTTGGAAAAACATAATAGTTAAAATTTAAGTTAGGTGTTTCATGTTAGTTAGCCTTCGGCTGTTGGTGACTTCGTGTTGGTAAGCTTCGCTGTTGATTAGCCTTCGGCTGTTAGTTACTTCGTGTTAGTTATTTCATGTTGATTATTTCATGTTGATTAGCTTCGCTGTTGGTAACACGCAGTAACTAACATGTAGTAATCGACACGTAGTAATCAACACGCAGTGACTTTGCGGACTTTGGCGAGGGACCAAACCGCCCAGACGGCGGTGAGGATCAGCGACATGGGTACGCCAACGGTGAGCATTTCACGGAGCATCACGGAAAAACCGCCCGTTTCGAGCGCTGTGAAGAATGGGAACCGCCAAGTGAGTTCGCCGTTGATGACATGATCGACGATGAGCATCACCGTGCCGCCCCAAAGCATCTTCTCTAATGCCGGGATGTTTCGCGTGAGTGCGTGTTCTGAACTTTCAATCGTTTGTGCGTTGGCTTTACGATAGGCGCTTGTGGCAATGGCCTGCGCCATGGGTACTATAAAACAGGACATATTCGTTATTTTTTTGTTTGTTACTTCGTGTTTGTTAGCCTTCGGCTGTTGGTTACTTCGTGTTAGTTATTTCATGTTAGTTAGCTTCGCTGTTGATGACTTCGTGTTAACATTCACTTCCCAACATTTACTCCTCAACAGCGCAGCTCTTCAACTTGAATTTCGCGGATCTCGACTTCGTTACCGTGTAAAAGCCATGTGTTCTCGCTATGGCAGTGGGGGCACGTTTTTCCGTGTTTTACCGTATCGTACTCGGTGTGGCAGTCGTCGCACCAGGTGACAGCTGGGATAATGTTGCATTTCAGCTCGCAACCCTTCAGCAGCTCCTCTTTGTCGGTGGCCCAGCGCCAGCAGTCGGTGAGCAGGTGCGGCACCACCGTGGAGACCTCCCCAATGTCCATGACCACGGTGGAAACATGTTCCACGTGGTTTTCCACTGCCACCACTTTGACATTGCGGATAATGTAGAAGACGATACCCAGTTCGTGCATAGTTACTTCTTAAAGACGATCTTTGCGGCTCGTTTCAGCATGTAGGGCAGGATGCCGCTGAACTTGTCTTCGGAGGTGCGCATGATGCTAGCATCGGGATGCTCGCGGAAGAGGTGAATGGCGTCGAAGGCGCACTTGGTGGTACAGATGCCACAGCCGATACAACGGTTTTCGTCCACCACGGATGCGCCACAGCTCAGACAGCGGGATGTCTCGGTGCGCACTTGCTCCTCCGTAAGCGTGAGCGTGTATTCCTTGAACTTGTCAGTCTGCTCGGACACGCCCTCCACCTGGCGGGAGGAGTTGTCGTAGCTCTCCACCACAATATCGTCCTTGTCGAGCTCAATGAAGTCGCGGCGGTTGCGCCCGATGGTGAGGTGACCGTGCTGCACATAGCGGTGCAACGATTCGGCACCCTCCTTGCCGGCGGCGATGGCATCGATGGCGAACTTCGGACCAGTGAAGCAGTCACCGCCCACGAAGATGTCCTCTTCAGCGGTCTGGTAGGTCAGTTTGTCAGCCACGGGATAGACGCCGCGCACGAATTCCACTTTCGTATCCTTGAGCAGATCCTTGAGGATGACCGTCTGACCGATGGCGAAGATGACCAAGTCGGCATCCAACGTAATCGTTTCTTCCTCATCATATTGCGGGGAAAAACGGTGGTCCTTATCATACACGGAGGTGCATTTCTTGAAGACGATGCCGGTGACCTTGTCGGTACCGAGCACCTCTTTCGGCCCCCAGCCGGGATTGATGACCACGCCGTCCTCGCGGGCCTCGCGGCGCTCCTCCAAGGAAGCGGGCATGATGTCTTCGGTCTCCAACGAGAGCATGGTGACGGACTCGGCGCCGCCGCGCTTGGCAACCCGCGCCGCATCGATGGCCACATTGCCGCCACCGACCACGACGACCTTGCCGCTGACCTTCGTGCCGCAATTGCAGTTATGCAGGAAATCAATGGCCGTGGTGGTGCCGGGCAGATTCTCGCCGGAAATACCGGGCAGTTTGCCGCCTTGGCAACCGATAGCCACGTAGAAACCTTTATATCCTTGCTCTCTAAGTTGCTGTATGGTAATGTCTTTGCCGACCTCCACGCCAGTGCGGATCTCCACACCGATTTCGCGCATGATGTCAATTTCGGCTTTGATGACCTCCTTGTCGAGTTTATAGGACGGGATGCCGTATTGCAGCATACCGCCGGGGATTTCGTCTTTCTCGAAGACGATGGGCTTGTAGCCCATCGTGGCGAGGTAGTAGGCGCAGCTCAGACCGGCAGGGCCACCGCCGATGATGGCAATCTTCTCATCCCAAAATTCCTTCACGTTGGAACAGATGTTCACTTCCGGCACGAAGCGGGTCTCGGCTTTCAAGTCTTGCTCCGCAATGAACTTCTTCACCGCATCGATGGCGATGGGTTGGTCGATGGTGCCGCGTGTGCAGGCATCCTCGCAGCGACGGTTGCAGACACGCCCGCACACTGCCGGGAATGGGTTCTCGCGCTTGATGAGTTCCAACGCTTCCGTATATTTGCCTTCGGCAGCCTTCTTCAGATAGCCCTGCACCGCGATATGCGCCGGACAAGCTGTCTTGCAGGGTGCCGTGCCGGTCGGATAGCAGTTGATGCGGTTCTTGTCGCGGTAGTCCTCGTCCCACTTTTCCGGTCCCCACTTCTTGGCATCGGGCAGTTCCTGTTTCGGATAGGTTTGCTCTCCGTGCTTGGTGCAGAGTTTCTGTCCCAGACGGACAGCTCCTGCGGGACAGTATTCCACGCAACGACCGCAAGCCACGCAGTTCGTCGGATCCACCTTCGCTACGTAAGCACTACGGCTCATATTCGGGGTGTTGAAGAGTTGTGATGTACGCAACGCATTGCAGATCTTCACGTTGCAGTTGCAGATGGCAAAGATTTTGCCGTCGCCGTCGATATTGGTGATTTGGTGTACAAAACCATGATCCTCTGCTTTTTTCAAGATGGCCATGCACTCATCGTAGGTGATGAAGTGACCTCGGCCCGTCTCCGCCAGATACTCCGCCATATCGCCCACGCCGATACACCAATCGTGGTAATCGTCGGCGCAGCCTTCATCCAGTCCTTTGCGACCAATACGGCAGGAGCAGATGCCCACCGCCAGATGGCCTTCGTAGCGTTTAAGCCAATATGAAATATGCTCTATATCAATGGATTGATTTTCCATGGAAATGGCTTTCTCCACCGGAATCACGTGCATGCCGATACCGGAACCGCCCATGGGCACCATCGGAGTGACCTTCTCTAACGGCAGGAATGTCATACGATCAAAGAACATGCCCAATTCCGGGTGTTTCTTCATGAGTTCCTCGTTCATATTGGTGTATTCGGCGCTGCCGGGGACGAACATGGGCACCCAATACACACGGTCTTTCCTTTCGTAGGTGGAGCCGGGAATGGGCCCGTCTTTGGTGTATTTGTCGCCATAGTCATACTCCATGACTCCCATGCGGGCCATCAGGTCCAGCAGTTCGTCAAAGGACTTGTCGTCAGGAGTGTAATGTTTTTGGCTGTTCAGCTCGTGGAGTTGCGCATTGGTCCAGTGTTTGCGCACCCGGAAGGGATTGCCGGGCAGCATATCCAGCATCAGATCCAGGGCGGCTTCACGGGTGACGGCATCCATCTCGTCTTCGAAGATACAAGCGAGACCCCAATACTCAGGGGCGTCGGTATCCATTTTGATTTTACCGGGGATACGATCGGTGATGTGACGAACCAGCTTGAGAAGCTTGGGGTTCGGGTTCTTGTCCCCTTTGTGTTTCGGGACAAATTTGGTGGACATTTCGGGCATATTACGATATGTTTGGTGACTTTTGTAATGACGGCTACCGAGCTCTTGCCCCTTCGGGGCTGCTTAAGGAAGTTGTTTTAGAAGCCATTCGGCGAGTGCGTCCATGCCGTCGCCGGTTTTGGCGGAAACGGGGATGATTTGGGCTTTGGGGTTGCGCAGGTGGATGTATTTTTTGCAGCGTTCGATGTCGAAATCGAAGTAGGGCACCACGTCCATCTTATTGATGATGACGAGGTCGCAGACGGTGAACATGAGGGGGTACTTGAGGGGTTTGTCGTCGCCCTCGGGCACGGAAAGGATCATTGCGTTGCAGGTGGCGCCGGTGTCGAACTCGGCAGGGCAGACCAGATTGCCGACATTCTCGAGAATGACGAGGTCGGTCTCTTCAAGGTCGAGGTTGTCAAGTCCCTGGCGGGTCATCTCCGCATCGAGATGGCACATCCCGCCGGTATGCAGCTGGATGGATGGCACGCCGGTGGCCTCCTTGATCTTCACGGCATCCACATCGCTGTCGATGTCGGCTTCCATCACGGATACGCGAATCTTGTCTTTGATCCTGTTGATTAGCTGGATAAGAGTGGTGGTCTTGCCGCTGCCGGGCGCAGACATCAAATTGAGAAGACACACCTCTTTGTTTTTCAATTCACCTCTAAGAGCATCAGCATCTTTCTCATTTTCAGCAAAGACACTCTTCTTGATTTCGATAACCTTTACCTCGTTCATTTACCCTATTTCATATTTCGGGTGCAAAGGTATAATTTTTTTCGCCTCAAATGTCACCTTTCACCCCTCTCATCCGTTTAACTGTTGAATCGATTCGGTAATAAACGAAAATGTGTAACCTTAATAATTAATAGTCATGCATGTAGTAAAAGTTTTAGGAGTATTAATGATAATCATCGTAGTAATCGGCATTTGCGTGGTGCTGCCCTTGATGGTTATATGGTTGATTAATAAACGCAAAAACCACGAAATCGACAAACAAACGGAAATTTTGATGGCAATGATGGAGAAACACCCCGATCTTGACCCCGCTGAAGTGATGAAGAAGCTGAATGTGTCGAGCAAATCACATAAAACCATCAAACAGAAACTGTTAGATAACGTCCTCATCGGCGGTTTTATGACGTTGATGGGACTTGCGGTCCTCATTCCTTACCTCTGCGGAATGGTCTTTTTCGGCAACAAAGAAAAAGGCATCTTCTGCGGCGGAATCATGTTGGCCGTGGGCTTGGCGTTCCTCATCTACTACTTGGTGTCGAAAAAACAGCTGAGCGGTGAGATCGAGGCCGAAGAGAAACAGTTGAAAGAACAGCAATAATCGCACTGATGGAGCGAGAACAATTCATAGCCTTAATTTCGGAGGAGCAGGAGTCTTTGCGGAGATTCCTGCTTGCCCTGTGTGAGGGCGACCGGATGGAGGCGGAGGACATCGCGCAGGAGGCGATGGTGAAGGCGTACATCGCGATGGAGCGGTTCGTGGAGCGGGCCAAGTTCTCCACGTGGCTGTTCAAGATCGCCTACAACACCTTCCTCGACCACCAGCGGTCCGGGTGGAACCGCCGCACGGACTTGGACGCGGCGGAGCAGATGCCGGGCGGCCCGCGTGCCGACGATGCCTTCCAATACCAGGAGTTGTACGAGGCTATCGGCACGCTGCCGCTGAAGGAGAAGAGCGCCATCCTGCTGTTCTACGTCAGCGGCTACTCCGTGAAGGAGATTGCGAAAATCACGGGAGGATCCCAATTAGCTGTGAAACAGCAGCTTTCAAGGGGGAGAGTTAAACTTAGACAAATTTTGGAACGATGAAAGAGAAAACCACCATAGAAGACTTTTTCGCCCAGTACCAGCCGGACATGGGCGACCGCAACGAATATTTGGAGAAGCTTTCCAAGAAGTTGGAGGCAGCGGAATATGCGAAACGGTATCGTGAGGTACAGACGAGGCGTTACCGCCGGATGATGGTGGCCGTGTTCATTTCAGGCATCGTCACGGGGGCCGCCGGCATCGTGCTCGTGCTGCTGCATCCGCAATGGTTGACACCGATGCAGACCGCCTCCGTTGGGGTGTCCTTCCCCGCATTCTCGTTGCTCCCGAAAGTACTGCCGTTGTTGGCTATATGCTTTGTGAGTTTGTGTGTCACGGGGCTGGTGCGGAAGATCAGTGACAGGAGTGAGGTGTCGGTACGGTAAAAATTCACCTCGCCAGCCACCACACCACCAGCGCCACCTGCACTACGAATATTGCCGGCAGACCGTACTTGAACTTCTTGTGCTGGGTCTTGTGGCGCCACACCTGCATTCCCAACCACGCCCCGACACTGCCGCCGACGGCCGCCAGGCCCAACAACACACTCTCCGGAATGCGCCACCGGTTGTGCTGCGACTTCCATTTATCAATGCCATACACAAAAAAAGCGACAACATTGATGGCCAAATAAATCAGAATTATATGTTTTAAGGACAGGGACATAAGAACTATTCAAGAAAAAACATTCTGTCACATAACACCGAGTCGCCTCCCCTACTCGCTCAACTCCAGCCACTCCATTTCCTTCTCCTCCAATTGTTGCTTGGCAACATCATAAGCCCTATAGAGTTCTCCGGAACTGATTTCCGCAGAATACTGGTCGGGTTGTTCCAACTTCTCTTCTATTTCGGACACCTGCTGCTGCAACTGCTCAATCTCGTCCTCCAATTTGCGCATGCGGTTCTTCTTCTTACGGTCGGCCGCCTCCTGTGCCTTACGCTGCTCATAGCTTTCTTTGTTGCTGGAAACAGTCTTCACCCCACCATTGGAGGAAACCGATATATTTCGCTGCAACTCATTGAGTGTCTCAATTTTACGCTGCTGTAAGAAGTCATAGACATCGCCCGTGTAGCCACGCAACTGCTTGTCCTTGAACTCGTAGGTTTTGGTGGATAGTCCTTGCAAGAAATCACGGTCGTGGGAGACTAAAATCAAACTGCCCTCATACTGCAACAAGGCGTTTTTGAGCACATCCTTGGAGGGCATGTCCAAATGGTTGGTAGGCTCGTCAAGTATAAGCAGATTAAAAGGCGAAAGCAACAATTTGGCCAAAGCCAAACGAGCTTTCTCGCCGCCAGAGAGCACCTTCACTTTCTTCTCGGTGGCCTCCGTATCAAACAAGAAACTGCCGAGGATGGTTCTTATCTTAGGACGGATGTCGCCCACAGCCACATCGTCAATGGTCTCAAACACAGTCTTTTCCGGATTTAAGAGCTTAGCCTGGTTCTGAGCATAATAGCCGATTACCACCTGGTAACCCAGTTCCAGTTGCCCACCCTGCGGGGCCAGCTCACCCACAATGGCTTTCACCATAGTGGATTTGCCCTCGCCATTACGCCCCACAAAAGCCACACGTTCGCCACGCTCCAAATGGAAGTCTATCTTATCCAACACATTCAGTTCCCCATATCCTAATGACAACTGCTTGGCATCCACGACCATACGGCCCGAGTGTGGAGCTGGAGGAAATTTGAATGTGATGGAACTGCTGTCGTAATCATCTATTTCCACCCGGTCCATTTTTTCCAACATTTTAATGCGGCTCTGCACCTGTCGTGCTTTGGTGGCCTTGTATCGGAAACGCTCGATAAAGCGCTCTATCTGTGCAATCTGCTGCTGTTGGTTCTCGTATGCGGCTTGCTGGTGCTCAATTCGTTCCAACCTCTGCTCCACATATTGCGAATAACTGCATTTGTAGTCCTGAATAGTGCCGCAGGTGATTTCCACCGTACGGTTCGTAACACGGTCCAAAAACGCGCGGTCGTGGGAAACAAGGATCACACAACCGTCATAATTGGCCAGATAGTCTTCCAACCACTGGATGGACTCAATGTCCAGGTGGTTGGTGGGCTCGTCCAGCAACACGATTTCAGGTTTTTGGAGCAATATTTTACTCAAACAAACGCGCATCTGCCAACCGTTACTGTACTCGGCCATGGGGCGTTGGAAATCGGTGCGTTTGCAGCCCATGCCCGCAAGCACCTTCTCAGCCTCTCCTTCAATCATATTGCCGCCCAAATGCTGGTGCCGGTCGTTGGCATCCGACAACTGCTGCGCCAGCTGCGCATATTCTTCTGATTCATAATCCGTTCGTTCCGACAACTCTCGCGTGAGACGCTGAATTTTGCTTTCCAACTGTTTCACTTCCACAAACGCTGACATGGTCTCTTCCCACACTGTTTTGTAAGAAGTCTCGGCCAATTCCTGTGGCAAATATCCGGTTTTATAACCCGTGGTAATGACCATAGTGCCGGAAGCGGGTTCCATCTCACGATGGATGATTTTCAGCAATGTGGATTTACCCGCCCCGTTATGGCCTACCAAGCCGATGCGGTCGCGGTCGCCCGCCACAAAAGAGATGTCGCGAAACAGAAAATCGCCCGTGAAGTTAACCGAGAGTTTGTTGATTTGGATCATGAAAGTTTAAGGTTTAGCAGAGACGCGGGTTCACGCGTCTCCAACCGTTGAGGTTATGAATTTGAAATATTCAGTTCGCGATATATGTTATTGATTACAATATCGATACGGTCATCAAAAGCCTCGCGGGTGGCGTAGCCCACATGGGGCACCACCACGCAGTTGGGGGCGTGCAGCAGCGGATGGTCCGTGGCGAGCGGCGGTTCCTTCTCGAACACATCGATGCCGGCGCCGGCCAAGCGGCCATCTTTCAGGGCCTCTGCCAGCGCATCCATATCCACCACATTGCCACGCGCCGTGTTGATGAGCACAGCCGTGGGTTTGCACATGGCCAGCAACTCGCGCGAAATCAGGTGGTGGGTTTCCGCTGTGAGCGGCACATGCAGCGAGATGATGTCGCTGGTGCGCATCAGTTCCTCCAAGGGCAGGTATGTCACGCCCATCGCGAGCACCTCTTGCCGCTGACTCCGGCTCCACGCCACGACCTCACATCCGAAGCACTGGAGCAGTTGGGCCGTGCGTGCGCCGATAGCACCCGTGCCCACGATGCCCACACGCTTGCCCCAGAGCTCGCGCCCGAGGAAATTGTTGCGCGTGCCACCGTTTCGAGTGTCCGCGTCCAAAACGGTAATATGGCGATAGACATCAATCATCAAACCGATGGCCAACTCGGCAACACCTTGGGTGGCATAACCGGAAGCATTCACCACTTTGATATTGTGCGCTTTACAATATTCCAAATCAATGTGGTCCAAGCCCGTAAAGGCCACATCCAACATTTTCAGATTCGGGCACTGCGACAACATGTCAGCGGTGATTTTGATATTGGAAACGATGACAATGTCAGCGTCTTTCATTCTTTCCACTAACGTGGCGGCATCCTCTTTCCGGTCTCTATAACATTGGAAATCAAGATTATGTTTGGCCAATTGGCAGGCAATCTCCTGTGCTTTGGTTTCACTGATACCTATCGGTTCTACTGCTGTTATTTTCATTTTTGCGTTATTTTTTATTAATCAATGATGTGCGCGGCACCATAAAATGAGATGCACGGCCGTACATCTCTACGGCCATTATTCCGCCGCTTGCGGCGGAACCTCCACGGTTAACCGTCAACTTCCCCTCTACATCACATCACCTTCATCACCTCCACCTGCAACACTTCACCAGCGGTGCGATCGTAGAGAACGGCCACGACAGAACAATTGGCAGGGTTCCAGTCGCTATCTTTAAAGTTTAACTTCTTAGCATAGGTGTAACCTGTACCAACCTTCAGAATGCCATCGCCATTCAGCAGTTTGCCATAGATACCGTTGAAACCGGCACGGAGCACATGGTTGTGCACATAATCAGCTATATACTCTGTTCCATTCAACTGCGGTTTCACAATCCCATCTTCCACCAAATAGAGTGCCAGGCGGAGCGGGTTAGGACAATCTACCAGCATCGTCACCTTAGCATTGGCGGTCAGTATGGAACTGGCGGCATCGTACTCGTTAATGAGCTGAATGGCAGCTAATGGGGTGCTGCGGTCCACCGCTTCAATCTTGGACTGCCAGCGTACCGGTGAATAACCACCAGCCGCATACCCACGGTTGATGATAGCGGTAGGAATACCATCAATGGCGAAATCCTGACCTATGGCGGTACCAATTTCTGTACGGAAGTCATACGGATAGCCCTCAACCGCGTTCGGGGCTGCCAACGAGCCATAATGGATGCCCACCGGGACCAGCGTGTCTCCAAAACGCTCATGCAGTTCTTCCAATTTCTGGTGTCCTGTGGGGCAGTTCTGACAACGATGTCCGGTAAATTCCTCAATCAGCACTTTCCGGTAAACCGTACTGACATCCAGGGCAGGGAATTCCACATAAGAGGTCTCATCCTGATCCGTTATAAGGTAAGGTCCCTCTATCCGGTCGCATCCAACCAGAAGGAGTGTTCCTATTACAATTGTCAAAACAACTATCTTTTTCATTTTCAACATTTTTAGAAAAATTAAGCATTAAAATGATGTCGTGATGGACAAACCCACCCCATAGGAAGCCGGAACAGCACGGCAAACACCGCCAATGCAGAGTATGCCCTCCTTCGTTTTGCCGAAGTTGAGCGCAATGCGTGTGGTATTCCACACAAAAGCACCCGCTATATTGAAGTAGTGCAGGCGGTGCTGAGGATTGGGGTTGCCGTAATTAAATTCATCGCCCACGGAAATAAACCATTTGGGACTAATGGCGTATTCCAACATGCCGTATATAGAACTACCATCGTCATCCCGGGTGTACAGATGCTGCAATTCCAAACGAAGAGAATGCTTGGAAGTAACTTTCCACTGCAAATCAGAAGCCACCAAATGGCCGCGCATCATACCTTCATGACCCTGCAGTTTCTCCAGATTGTAGGAGATATAGTTATAGGCCAGAATCCATTTCCATTGTTTGGTGAAGCGGTGACTGATCTCAAATCCGATATCCTGATAGAGCAAATCGGGCCCAAATTTGAAGAAACTGGACGAGTAACCTTCGGTGCCCGTCATCGTGCCGTACAACTCAGCCATGGGCACGGGTTGTTGGTCTGTATTGTGGAAACGGGAGAAATTGAAGGTTAGGTCGGTGCCGTACTTGCCACCGAGTTTCGTTTTCTTCGGAATCTGATAGTTCACCTGCAACTGAACGCCAATCTGGCTGTTGGGTTGGGAGGCAAAACTGTAGTCGGCCAGAAGCTGATAGGAATACTGGCGGTTGATAGCCGGTATGTTGTTGATATAGAGCAATGAATTGGTTTTCTGCATACGTTGGGTGCGGAAATCCATATTGTCGGCACGGATGAAGGAGGCCGCCACGCCAAGACCTTTCATGGAATAGGTGGCCGACAGGAAGAGGGCATCTCCTTTTTTATAGATAAAATCATTGGTGATATTGGGATCCTGCATCTTCTGGGCAAATTCGCCATCCAGACGGAAGCCCTTGTACCCAAAGCTCATGCGAGTGGCCCATGTGGCCACATTTTGAGGAATCTTGTCAACTGGGATAACACCCGTGGCAGAGCTGTCGGAACCGGGATAGAGGGTGGTTTCAATTTCCGTATCGGCTTTTTCAAACTTACTGACAAAAGAAGCGCCTACACTGGCCACGAAACCGGCCTCCTGCACTTTATCAAACATCTCATTAAAAGAGACTTCGGCATCCAAACCGCGCACAAAGTCCTTTCTTCCGAGATAGCTATCAAAATTAAGCCGTTCTACGCCCCAAACACCTTTAATGGTCACTCCCTTGTATGGGTTCACCTTCACGCGGGCGCCCAACAGACTGTTGTCGATGCCCAGCTGACGGTCCTCATACGCGCGAAGCACCAAACCATTGCCGAATTGCTCATAGTAGTTACCAGCCGTTACCTGAACGAACTTGTTCTTATAATCGGCAAAAAAATAGCGGATACCTTGTCCTTTGTAGTTGATTTTCTCAAAATCAATCAATGGGAACATGTAAAACTCATAGCGCGCGCCAGCGGAAAAGCCACCATTGGAGTACAACAGATTGAGGAAGGCGTTGCCTCGCACCTTGGAATCCACCTTCTCGGCCCCGATAAGCGAATCGGGGATATAGTACATGCCATTGAAACCGAAATCGCCGCTGATACGACTATTGCCCAGTTGATGCTGGGCAAAGGTTGAAAGCGCCAGCAGACAAAGTACTGGCAAGAGTAGAATTTTTTTCATACGATACAAATTTCGTTATTCTTTCACCAAACGTTTCACCACCTCATAAACCTCCTCTTCACTACCGGGGGCGTATGAAGTGTGCTGCCAAACGATTTCGCCCTTTCCGTTCAAAATGCACATATAAGGCACATCGTTGACATTCATGGCGCGCTTGAAGTCGGAATTCACATCCAAAAGCACGGTGTAATCCCATCCTTTTCCATTGACAAACGGCGCCACACGAGCGGAAGTCTTGGCATCATCAATAGAGATAGCATACAGCTTCACGCCAGTCTCCTCCACCCAATCCTCATACTCATCCGCAATAGCCAGCAATTCGGCGATGCAAGGTTTGCACCAAGTGGCCCACAAGCTGATAATCACGGGTTTTCCGTCATTTTGGATGTCAGCGGTATTGAACACTTTGCCGTCAAGGGTCTGGATATCGACGGACGGCAGTTTGGCCAGATGTTTGTCTTTTTCCACCTCTTGGGCAGACAAGGAGACGCACATCAGGACAACAGTCATCAATAAAACGATTTTCTTCATTGTCATCTATACTAAATTGTTTGCAAAATCTTTTTAATACCACTCGGGAACTGCTTCAAGAAGACAAAAAATTCTTTCGTGGGTTTAGATTTGAATCGGCAAAAATAATAAAAAAATCAAATGGATATCAACGGGCAAAAATGTCCCTATCTTCTGTTCTGAAACAGCGGGTTCCCATCATCATTCTCTTCCGGTGGGAATCGTCTGAGCAGGTAATTGGACAATCCTTTGTCGGGAGCAGGCGCGTCCCTGAGAAGCACCAAACCGTCGCTGTTTACGATCAAATAGTCCGGAAGTGTTTCTATGGAATTCATCATCAACCAATTGTAATTGTCGTTGAAATACAATATCGGCCAATCAAAACGATCCTTATAGGTTTTACAGAACTGCTCATAATCCGATTTCCGCATATCCACATTCAAACTCACTATCTGTATCCTGTCACCATATTGTTTATTCAACTCACTCAGTATCAGCATTTCCCTTATGCAGTCCATACAGTCACTTTGAAACACTTGGATATAGATTTCCTTGCCTTCATACTGTGAAAAATCCGTCTTCTTGCCTTTTTCGTTACGCAGAGAAATCCGTGTGTTCTCACCGGCCTCGGGCGAAAGCATGCGTAACGCATTGCGCGCGTATATGACATGCTCGGGAAAACGGGATGCGTCTTGGATATATTTCAGCAGCGTTAGAATATTGGCTCTGTCAAATTCCTCATTACTGTAAAAATCGATGAGACTGCGTATGATAACCAGCTCACGGAAGCGGTCGTTCACCAACATTGGATCGCGCCCCGCCTCATTGAACAATGTCAAATAATCGGGGTCTTCGTTGACCGTCTGAGTCAACAAATCCTTGGAAATATATTTCGAATTATACAAATAATTGGAATAGAAATTGTTAAACAAAATCATATAGGCCGGATTGTCATACAGCACATCATTGTTATTGAAGTATCGGTCATGCAGATACCGGGCCTCTTTGGGTTTGCACAATTTGTCCACCAATCCGCAGGTATAGTACACATACGAAGAGTAGAAGTTGTCAGGATTGTACTGGATATGGAATTTGTCATCCAGCAACCGCATCAGCGTATCGCACGCGCCCTGGTTACGGTCATAGGTGATTTTGAAACCGTAATAATTCATCACATTGTCAAAATAGCGGGTAAAACGGTTTATTTTGACATTCAGGTCGGCTGTATCAACGACATCGGTGGTGATTTGGAGAAATCCGCCATATTTTTCAGGGTTAATCATGCCGAACAGAGCGGTATCAACCGTAATATGAAAATTGTATTCATGAAAGGGGGCGACGAAGAAATCGGCCTTGGTGGTGCGGATCACCAGTTGCACCTGTCGGATGGTATTGGTTGGATAAGTGAGCTTGAAGCGGCCGTTCTTGTCTATTTTGCTGGAGGCCACCTCATGGGGGATATTGTTGAGCAAATCATCGTACACCAGAAGGCGAATCTCCTCATTTTTGGCGAAAGGGGCGTCTCCGGTAATGGTCACCGGGTTCTGGGCGCGCAGGAGAGCAGCCGGCAACAGCGATGCCAGCGCGCACAACACACAGGAAACAACAAACCGGAAGCGCATCATCAGATTTCAGGAAGTTTGTAGGAAACAAAAGGGGTGTAGTCGGCTTTCAGTTGCCACAATTCGCGCACCATGGTGGAGGAAACGCACATCCATTGTGGGGATGCGGGCACCAGAAGGGTCTCCACATTGGGGGCAAGCTGTTTGTTGACCAGGTACATTTCCTGCTCTTGCTGGCAATCGGCGGCACCGCGCACGCCCCTGACCAGATAACCCGCGCCCAGTTTCGCGCAAAGGTCAACCGTAAGCTCCTCATAAGCGACGACCTCCACTTTGGGTTCCATTGAATACAACTGTTCAATCCATTTCATACGTTGTTCAACGGAGAAAACATCCTTTTTGTTGTAATTATGTCCGATTGCAATGTAAATTTTCTCAAAAAGGGGCAATATTTTCCGGACGATATCCTCATGGCCTTTGGTGAACGGCGAGAAAGAACCGGCGAAAACAGCTATATTTTTCATTATTAATCTCTTAAAACGGTAAAATTATAGTCATCCAAAAACTTGATCAAACGAGAGGGTTTGTAGTCGTAGGAGGTGGCAAACTGCTGTGGCACAACATAATCCATAGCTCGGAGGACTTCTGGAGAAATATCGGAGAAGGTTTGAGGAGTGGGTTGAGAGGCGATATTCGCGGAAGTGGAGATGATGGGTTTGCCGAGTGCCCGGATCAGGCGTTTGCAGAACTCCTGTTGGACGATGCGGATGGCGATGGTGCCATCGTTGTGAACGAGTTTGGCGGGAAGGTTCTGCGCGGTGGGATAGATGATGGTAGTGGGGCGAGACACATGGGGAATGAGGTCCCAAGCAATCAGCGGTATTTCCCGGACATACATCGGAAGACGCTCGGCGGAATCCAGAAGGATAATCATACTCTTCTTCTCATCCCGCTGTTTGATGTGATAAATTTTCATGATGGCATCCTCATTGGTGGCATCGCAACCGATTCCCCAAACCGTATCCGTAGGGTAAAGAATCACTTTCCCGGCACGCAAAAGTTCGACGCATTTTTCTATTTCCTGTTCCATTTGTGTAGGATTTTTTTGCAAGCGCAAAAGTACAAAAAAGGTAAAATAAAAATGCAAATTTTTCGTATTATTTTATATCTTTGCCGCCTTATTTTTGAATCATTTAAAATTAACTTACATACAATGAAAAAATTATTCTTTTCCCTTTTCTTGCTATTGGTTATCACCACCTTGGCAGAAGCGCAGAATTACACGATTCACAGCAGCACTTACAACAGTGTCTCCCTTAATTTCAAGTCAGACATTCCGAATGTAGATGTCCTCAAAACTCCGCAAGGGATGTTTTCCGTAATATCTATGCCGGACTTCAACCCTAGCAACATCGTGGGATGCCCCCAACTTCCTGTTCTCTCCAACCTTTTGGAAATCCCGTTGTGCGACTCCGTCATAGCAACCGTAACCAATGCGCGCTATGAAGAATACGATGCCGCCACTTTAGGCATTTTATACCCAATATACCCCGTTCAGACCAACTATCCTAAATCATACACGGGAGACAAGCCCTTCGACCGCAACAACGAAGTGTATAACACCAACGATTTCTACACAGAGTCTTTGGTTAGAGTGGAGAAAATAGGCACCATGCGTGACATCACTATGGCCAACATCTATTTTTCCCCGATACAATATAATCCTGTCACCAACCGCATTCGCGTTTGCCACTCCGCAGATGTGGAAGTGACTTATGTGAACGCCAACATTCCGGGAACATACGAGATGAAGAGCAAATACGGCAGTCCTGCGTTTCAGATAGGATCGTCTGCCGTCATCAACCCCATGAACGACACTCGTAATGAAATTTCCGGAGCCCCCATCAAGTATCTCATTATCGCCAACAGCATGTTTGCCAACAACGAGCAACTCAACGCATTTGTCCAGTGGAAAAAACGCATCGGGTACATTGTGGAAGTGGCATACACCAATGATCCTGCTGTGGGCTCAACCACCACTTCGATCAAGAACTACATCTTGTCACAATACACCAACGCCACTCCCGAGAATCCCGCTCCGACATTCCTGTTGTTGATTGGTGATATGGCCCAGCTTCCGGCGTTCAGTTGCAACACGAACAACAACACACATGTGTCCGACCTCTATTATGCCACTTGGACAACGGGCGACAACCTGCCAGATTGCTATTACGGTCGTTTTTCCGCCCAAAATGTGTCACAACTCATTCCTCAGATTGAAAAGACCTTGATGTACGAGCAATATACCATGAGCGACCCTTCCTATTTGGGCAAAGCCGTCCTGATTGCTGGCACGGATGCCTCCTGGGCACCGACTCATGCTGACGGACAAATCAACTATATCTACAACAACTACATCAATACTAACAGCACCACCCACGACTACACCACCGTTTTCAAACACAATTACAACTGCAGCAGTCAAGCTGCCACCATTCGCAGTGAGATTGGCGCCGGTGCGGGTTGGGCCAACTATACCGCCCACGGAGGCGAGGACGGATGGTCTGATCCCACCTTCAGCAACAGCCAAGTGAGCGCTATGCAAAACGAAGGCAAGTACGGTATCATGATCGGAAACTGCTGTCTTACTGGAAAGTTCAACTATTCCAGCGACTGTTTTGCGGAAGTTCTGCTACGCACCGCCAACAAGGGTGCTGTAGCCTACATCGGAGGTTCTGAAGTGACCTATTGGCCGCAAGACTATTATTGGGCTGTAGGTGCACGTGCCAACTGCACCGCCAACCCCACGTATGATGCTTCCAAATTAGGTTCCTACGACCGTGTTTTCCACACTCATGGCGAGAATGCGAGTGTTTGGACATCATCCATAAGCGCCTTTATGCAAGGCGGCAACCTTTCGGTTGAGGCTTCCAATTCCGATGCCACTGACAAAAAATATTATTGGGAGATTTATCATCTGTTCGGTGATCCTTCCCTTCGTCCGTATCTGGGAATCCCCACTCAACAAAATGTGAACGCCAACGATGTTATTGTCGTGGGAGCCACCACCTATCATGTGGACGCTTCTCCATACGCTTACGTAGCTCTTACCCACAACAACAATCTGGTGGCTGCTGCTTTTGCAGACGGGAATGGTAGTGTAAACCTCACTCTCAACGCGTCTCTGGAACCTGGAGAATATGAGCTTGCTGTTGAGGCCCAAAACAAAATCCAATTTTTCAAGACCGTAAATGTCATCGTTCCCCAAGGTGCATACATTACCACCTCGGCTCTGGAATTATCTCCTATCAGTGTGCCCAACAACGGATCCACTGTAAGTTGGGACCTCACGGTACAAAACTTGGGCAATGTTAATGCCGCTGCCGCATACGCCAAACTGACCACCTCTACTTCTGGAGTGCAAATACTCGTGGACTCTGTTTTCCTAGGCAATATTGCCAGCAGTTCCACCAAAACAGTAAACACTGCTTTCCAAACCATATTGCCCGCTGACGCAGAAGACGGCACGATAGCCAACTTCACCGTTACCGTATATTGGGGGGCCTCTTCTTCTACCAAAAATACAACACTTACCATCAACGCTCCAAAATTGGTACTTGACAACCACACCATCCAAACCACAAGTGATGCTTCCGTAATCGCCCCTGGCGATTTGGTGACCGTTACTTGCGTCAACAAAAATGTCGGACATGCTACTTTGCCCCAAGGGCTGGTTGACCTCACCTCCAATTACACTGGTGCTGTGGTAACCACCTCTTCCTATTCCATATACACATTGCAACCAGAACAGACCACCAACAATGTGTTCACCGTCCAAATCGGCAATGATGTGCCTATCAACACCATTATCCCGTTAGTCTATCATATCATCTACGGCAACAAGCACTTCAAAGACACCATCTTCTTGACAATCGGAACTGCCATGGAAACCTTCGAAACCGGCAATTTCACCGAGTTCCCATGGAACAACAACAGTAACAAACCGTGGGAAATCACCACCACATCTCCCTATTCAGGAAACAACTGTGCACGCTCCGCTTCTGGACTTGGCAACAATGTCTCATCCACCTTGAGCATCACAGTTAACGCTTCCCAAGCAGGAAATATCTCCTTCTTTAGAAAAGTCTCCTCTGAGCAAAATTGGGACAAATTCACATTTGCCATCGATGGTGCTGTTATGGATGAACAATCTGGCACTGTGCAATGGTCACAGGTTTCCTTCCCCGTTGCTGTCGGCAGGCATACCTACACATTCAAATACACTAAAGACTATTCATCAAATGCGGGCAGCGATTGCGCTTGGATTGACAATGTCGTTTTCCCTGGATACGGAACAATGGCTCCGCAAGACACCAATGATTTTGTGGGCATCAGCGATTACTCCATCCCCTCCGCTAACGTCACTGTTTACCCGAACCCGACATCTGGCCAATTGACGGTCAGCAGCAACGAAGCCATCCGCATGATTTCCATATATGACCTCAGCGGCCGATTGGTTGAGACTATAACTGTGAACGCCGATACACAAGCCAACCTTAATGTTGCACGCTTGAACAGCGGTGTTTACTTCATCAAAACCCAATTGGAGAACCAACAGACCAAAACATCCAAATTCATCAAACAATAATGGCAAACACCTCCGAACAATACGATGAAATCATCCGGCAATGTCTGGATATCTTTTCCAAGAAAGCCATTGATTACGGCACGGCGTGGCGCATCTTGCGCACACCGTCGCTGACGGACCAGATTTACATCAAGGCCAACCGCATCCGCAGCATCCAGGAAAAGGGTGAGGCCAAGGTTGCCGAAGGCATCATCCCGGAATTCATCGGTATCGTCAACTACTCCGTCATGGCCTTGATCCAACTGGAACTGGGCGTGGCAGAAACTGCCGAACAAATTGAAATGAAACCGGAAAAAGTCGTGGAATTGTACAAAAAGTACATCACAGCCGCCAAAGACCTGATGATGAACAAGAACCACGACTACGATGAGGCCTGGCGTCAAATGCGCATCAGTTCGCTGGATGACATCATCCTGATGAAACTCTTCCGCATCAAGTCCATTGAAGACCACAACGGCAACACGATTATTTCGGAAGGGTTGGACGCCAATTACTACGACATCATCAATTATTCGATGTTTGCGTTGATACGGTTGGTGATAGAGAAAGAGGAGTAAAAGAGTAAAAGAGTAAAAGAATAGAAGAGGAAAAGAGGAGGAGAAGAGTATTATTAAAAATTAAGGGTTAGAAGATTATGAAAAAGAAGGAACCTATTTGGTTAAAGATCATCCGCATTTTGCTGGGATGTTTGTTTTTGTTTTCCAGTTTCACCAAGGCGGTGGACCCGGTGAACTTCGGCATCACCATGAACGACTATTTCGTGTCGTTTGGCATGGGATTTCTGCATCCGCTGGCCCAGTTTGCCGCCATTTGCGCCATCTCCTGCGAGTTTATTCTGGGCTGCATGATGCTGTTCCGCATAAAACCGCTGTTGGCCGCATGGGGATATCTGCTCTTCATGGTCTTCTTCTTCTTCCTGACCTTGTGGCTCGCCGTGGCTGAGTATCTGGAGGTGCACGGCATCCACGATTTCGGTGTGGTGAAGGACTGCGGTTGTTTCGGACAAGCCGTCAAGATGTCAAATTTGCAGACATTCCTCAAGAACGTCGTGATTATCATCCCGACTATCATCGTGTTCATTTTCCGCAAGAGAATACCCGAAAGCCGTTTGGGTTCCTGGATCCAATGGTTCCTGATTTTCCTGTTCGCCCTGATTGCGGTCATTTTCCAACTGCACTGCATCCGCCACTTGCCCGCCATCGATTTCACCGACTGGAAGAAAGGCAACGATGTAACCTCCTTCATTGAGCAACCCGCTCAAAAGGATGTGTTGTTCATCTATAAAAACAAAACCGATGGTCAGGAAGTGACGCTTACGCAAGACGAACTGATGGCCAAAGAGGACGATTTCTACGAGAATTTCGACTATGTGGATCGTAAAGACAGCATCATCAAGGACATTGTGCGCGCCAAGATTGACGGTTTCAACATGCTGGACGAGAACGGCGCCGACCACGCGTTTGAGCTGATCAGCAAGGAGAACGACCGCGATCTGTATGTGTTGTACATGCACGACCTGTCGGAAACCAACCTCAAAGGTGTAGAGAAAGCTAAACAACTGGCCGCCGACTGCGCCGAGAAAGACATCGACTTTGTGGCGGTCACCAATTCATCCGAAGAAGATATTGACAAATTTGTGGCCATCAACAAACTTGATTTCCCAGTCTATCATAATCCTATTGACCCGGTGAAGGGTCCTTTCATGGTGCGCGATGCTGTGCGTTCCAATCCGGGTATCATCCTGTTCAACAAGGGGTTTGTGGTAGATAAGTGGGCATGGCGCGATTTCCCCGCCACAGCCAGATAAGCAATGACCACACGGGAACACCTTCATAGAATCACTCAACTTTTGCAGCCGCTTTATGACGCACATGAGGCGGCTGCAATTGCAAAGGCATACCTGCAAGCGCGCTTGGCCCTGCCGGCGCACGAGATGGTATTGCGCGCCAACGAAGCGCTGCCGGCGCAAGTGGAACAGCAGCTGGCGCAAGACCTACCGCTGTTGCAACAGGGAACTCCCCTGCAGCAAGTGCTGGGCGAGGCGGAGTTTTACGGACTCACGCTGAAGGTCACCCCCGATGTGCTGATTCCGCGACCTGAAACGGAGGAGTTGGTGGACCTCATCGTGCGTCAGTGTCAGCACTCCCCTGCCCTACGGATTTGGGACTTGGGCACCGGCAGCGGCTGCATCGCCATCGCGCTGGCCAAGAATCTGCCGCAAGCGGAGATCTTTGCTAGCGACCTCTCTGAGCGTGCGCTGGACATCGCACATGCGAATGCGGAAGCCAATCATGCGGCCATCCGATTTGCCCGGCACGACATGTTAGATGCGACGAACTTACCGTTCGGCGACACGCACTTTGACATACTGGTGAGCAATCCGCCGTACATCCCTACCGCGCTGCGGAGCACCATGCATCGCAATGTGGTGGCGCACGAACCGCACAGCGCACTGTTCGTGCCCGACGAGAACCCTTTGCTGTTTTACGAAGCGTTGGCGCAAATCGGGGAACACTGTTTGATCCCGCACGGAAAGATTTACGCCGAAACCTTTGAGGGCTATCACAAGGAATTGGAAGCAATGTTTTTATCACATGGATACGCTGATTTTCAGTCGTTGGAAGACATCAACGGGAAGAAGCGGATGGTGTATGTCACTACACATTATGCATCCCAACGGTAATTTTTGTATCTTTGCAACCTCATAATCTGCCAGCACTTTGCCCTACGTGGCTGTTCAAGAAAACCTTTTACCTTGTACCTTTAACCATTCACCCTTAACCCCTACAAACCCTTATCATGGATACAGTTGTCAGCGGCATTCGGCCAACCGGTTTTTTACATTTAGGCAATTATTTTGGAGCATTGCGGAATTTCATCAAGATGCAGAATGAAAACCGCTGCTTTTTCTTTATAGCTGATTATCACTCACTTACCACACACCCCACACCCGCCGATTTGCGCACCAATGTGAAGAATGTGCTCATCGACTACATCGCCGCCGGACTGGACCCCGAGAAGGCCACTATCTATGTGCAAAGCGATGTGCCGCAAGTGTGCGAACTGAGCTTGCTGCTCTCCATGAATGTGTATGTGGGCGAGCTGCAACGCGTGGCCTCCTTCAAGGAGAAGGTGCGCCGCCAACCCAACAATGTGAACGCCGGCCTGCTCAACTACCCCGTGCTGATGGCCGCCGACATCCTGTTGCACCGCGCCGACAAAGTGCCCGTGGGCAAAGACCAGGAACAACATCTGGAGATGACCCGCGACTTCGCCCAACGCTTCAACCGCATCTACCAACACGAATACTTCAAACTGCCTGTTGCTTACAATTTCGGCAACGACCTCATCAAGATACCCGGTCTGGACGGTTCCACGAAGATGTCCAAATCCGACAACGAGGGATCCTGCATCTACCTTTCAGACGCGCCCGAGATGGTGCGCAAAAAGATCATGCGCGCCGTATCGGACAGCGGTCCTACGGAGCCCGGCCAACCAAAATCGCAAGCCGTGGAGAACCTTTTCAGTTTGATGAAGATTGTGTCCACTCCCGACACCGTGCAATACTTTGAAGACCAATACCAGGCCTGCCAGATCCGCTACGGCGATATGAAGAAACAGCTGGCAGCTGACATGATTGCCTTCACGCAACCCATCTACGAGCGCATCTTGGAGCTGCGTTCCAAAGACGACTACATCAGCCGTGTTGCCCGCGAGGGTGCCGAAAGAGCCCAAGAAAGCGCCTCCAAAACGATCAAAGAGGTTCGCGAAATCATCGGTTTCAAAGCATTATAATCCGCTCCCATGGCTCTGCTCACCAAATATTCACTCTGGTTTCTGCCGCTAATCCTGCTCATCGGCGTGGGGTATGCGTTCTTTCTTTACTACAAAAACAACAACATCATTTTTGAGAAGAAGCACCGCATAGCCATGGCTGTCCTGCGCGGTTTGGCCATGTCACTACTTGCCTTCCTGTTGCTGGCCCCGATGCTGAAACTCACCCTCAAGCAGACCGACAAACCCGTCATTCTGCTCGCCATCGATAACAGTGAGTCTATACGAGCCACCAAAGATTCTTCCTACTACCTTAACGAGTACCCAAAAGCCGTGCAGAATCTGGCCACCGAGTTGGGCAACAAGTATGAGATTCGAACCTATAAGATTGGCGATGAGAACCATTTGCTGGCTGACGACGAGGCCTTGAACATGGATTTCTCCGACAAATCCACTAACCTGGCCGCCATTTTCGATGACATCAGCATGTTGTACGCCAACCGAAATGTAGGTGCTGTGGTACTACTGAGCGACGGCATCTACAACACCGGCGCAAACCCATATTACAAAGCCGCCCGTTCCAATTTCCCCGTCTATACTGTAGGATTGGGCAATCCCGACCTCAACACGGACCTGTTCTTCGCTGGCGTGGACCACAACAAACAGGCCTTCAAAGGCAATATGTTCCCCGTGGAATTGAAAATCGCCGCCAACAAACTCTCGGGCAAAAACGCCGAACTCACCGTTTATGAAGGCAAAGAAGAGATCTTACACCGAACCTTGTCCATTGCCGGCAACCGCTATTTCGAGACCGTGAAACTCAGTCTGGAGGCCACTACCACGGGCGTGCACCATTACCATGCCGACCTCACGGAGTTGGATGGTGAGGTGACGCACAAAAACAACCATGTGCACTTCTATGTGGATGTGGTGGAATCGAAAGACAAGGTTGTCATCCTGTACAACTCACCCCATCCCGATGTGGCCGCCATGAACGAGGCACTGTCGCAAACCGACAACTACGAAGTGGAAGTGGTACCCGCCAACGAGTTCAAAGGCAATCCCTCCGACTACAGCTTGGTGATTCTGCACCAGCTGCCCTCCAAGGCAAACTCCGCCTCCAACCTCATCTCACAACTCCGCAAAAGCGGTACTTCCACCTTATATGTTGTAGGAGCACAAACCGACCTCAATAATTTCAACTCGCTCAACACCGGTGTGACCATCGGCCAAAGCAAGTCATTGACCAACAATTCCATGCCGCTTTTCAACGAGAATTTCACCTCGTTCACCTTTTCGGAAGAGGCCAAACGAATGTTGCCCAAATACCCACCTATCAAAACCATCTTCGGCACCTATAAGACCAGTGTTTCCGCCAACATTTTTATGTATCAAAAAATCAGCGGCGTGGACACCAAGTATCCGTTAGTGGTTTTCAACCAACAAAACGGAGCCAAGACGGGAGTGATTACGGGCACGGGATTCTGGCAATGGAAATTATACAACTATCTTTATGCAGAAAACCATGAGGCCTTCCACGAGATTGTTGACAAGATGGTGCTCTACCTGGCTGCCAAGGGCGACAAGAGCCAGTTCCGCGTGCGCCACGCCGATGTGTTCGCCGAAAACGCCTCTGTGGAGTTCTCCGCCGAGCTGTACAACGACAGCTATGAACTCATCAACGAGCCGGATGTGAAGATGGTCATCAAGGGCAGCGGCGACACCACCTACGAGGCACAGTTCTCCAAGCAAAACAAGGGTTACTACCTGACCATGGGCGAACTTCCGGTGGGCAACTACACCTGGACCGCCACCACCCAAATCGGAGGCCGCCGTTTTGATAAGACCGGACGGTTCACCGTGCAGGAAATCATGCTGGAAACCGCCAACCTGGTGGCCGACAACGACCTGCTCAAGAGCATCTCAAGCGCCACCAACGGCAAGTTCTTCGCCAAAGAAGACATCAGCAAAGTGGCCAATGAGATTAAACATAACGACAACATCAAGTCTATAGCGAGTTACAAGAAAAAATACGCCATGATGCTGAACTCTCCGTGGTATTTGGCCGCCATCGTGCTGCTGCTGGGCATTGAGTGGTTCTTGCGGAAATGGAACGGCGGATACTAAAAAAAGATATAACTTTGCAGCTGATTTAACTGAAAACAAATATGCCTGAAATTAGCAGATTTTATGGTATCATCATTTTGATGTTTGCGGACGACCACAATCCTCCACATTTTCATGTGAGATATGGAGACAAACGTGCCGTTATCTCCGTCAAAAATGGTGTTGTGACAGGGCAAATGGCACGTAAAGAACTCGTCAAAGTATTTGAATGGATGGATCTGCATAAAAATGAAATTTTGGAAAACTGGGACCGGTTGAAAAACGGGCTGGAACCATTGCCCATAGAACCTTTAATATAACGACTATGGAAGATTTTGGATTGATGAGAATAGTGGATGTGGAATATCTGCACGACTATGTAATGAAACTTGAGTTCAATAACGGAGAATGCCGCATAGTGAATTTTGACTCCCTATTGCACGGAAAATTTCTTGATGAACTCCGCGACAAGAAAAAATTCATCCAGTTCGCATTGACTCCATGGACTTTGGAATGGTACAACGGCGTTGATTTCGCACCAGAATACCTCTACGAACACAGCGTTCCTGTTGATAGCACCATTCCCGGCCATGCGGATTACGCTGCTGAGGACCGTGCCCCATACAACGAAAAGTAAGTCCCCCATCCAGTAAAAAATGTATTTTTGCGAATAAAAACTCTTATTAGAAACATCAGCATGATGAATATAAAACGACAACTCCTGATAACTTTACTTTGCGCCTTTAGCTTTGCTGCTCCGGCGCAACAGATTGCCCTGCTGAAATACAACGGTGGCGGCGACTGGTATGTGAACCCCACCTCATTGCCCAACCTCATCAAGTTCTGCAACGCCAATTTAGGCATGTCGCTTGACGCCAAACCGGCCACGGTGGAAGTGGGCAGCGCCGACATCTTCCAATACCCGTTTGTGCACATGACCGGCCACGGCAACATCGTGTTCAGCGACGCGGAGGTGGACAACCTGCGCACTTACCTTATCTCGGGCGGTTTCCTGCACGCCGACGACAACTACGGCATGAATCCGTATATCCGTCGGGAGATGAAAAAAGTGTTTCCTGAAGCCGAATTCGTGGAGTTGCCTTTCAACCATCCTATTTTCCATCAGAAATACAATTTTCCCAACGGTTTACCGAAGATCCATGAGCACGACAATAAGCCACCGCAAGCATTCGCCATCTTCTGGGAAGGCCGCATGGTATTCCTGTTCACCTACGAATGCGATTTAGGCGATGGTTGGGAAGATTTCATCGTACACAAGGATTCGGAGGCCACCCGCACCAAAGCCCTCCAGATGGGCGCGAACATCCTGCAATATGTATTTACCCGATAAATCTTTACAGTTTATAGTTAATAGATAATAGTTATAAGAAGCCATCTTCCTCAACTATTATCTATTAACTCTTATCTCCTCCTACATTGCCCATACCACTAATCCGCCGCAAATTATCACGCCAGTGACCAGCAGGTCGATGAGGCAGAAGCCCATGATGTCTTTGGCATTCAATTTGGCGATGGCCAGCGCCGGAATCGCCCAGAAGGGTTGTATGAGGTTGGTCCACGCGTCGCCCCAAGCGATGGCCGTGCCCGTAAGACCGGGATCCACGCCAAGGTTGGCGCCGGCGGCAAACATGATGGGCGCCTGGATAGCCCAGTGCCCACCGCCCGACGGGACGAACATATTGAGTACTGCGGCGCACAGGAAGGTGAGCAGCGGATAGGTGGTCGGGGTGGAAATGGAAATGCACGCATCGCTGATGACCGTGCCAAAGCAGATACCGGAGTGCCCTACGCCCGTGATAATGCCCATAATGCCGGCATAGAAGGGGAATTGCAGCAGGATGCCTGCCGCTCCCGATGCGGCTTTCGTGAACGCACGCACATACGAAAGCGGTGTGCCGTGCAAGATGACACCCACAAACAGGAAGAGCATAATGACCGTGTTCAGGTCAAAGGAACCGCCACGAAACGCCAATTTCACCACTAAATAAGTCAGTCCCATAGCGGCAATCAGCCAACTCAACAGACGGCTGTTCTCCAGTTTCTCGGCAGGCGTTGTAGGAACTTCCGCAGCCGGAGCATTCTCTTCCGTCAAGAGTGCCGGATTGATTGTAACAGCCCCGGATTTCGGATGCATCAGGGAATTGACGGCCACCAGGGCCACGATCACAAGCACAACCATAATCAGATTATGGGGATCGAGAATGGTTTGGGTAATGGGCACGGGTTGAGTAAGGATGCCGTTTGTGGCGGCAGTCAGCGCCTCACCTGGCGTAGCCATGGTGAGCGGAATGGAACCGGAGAGTCCGGCGTGCCACACCACAAAACCGCTGTAGGCGGAAGCAATGAGCAAGCGATAGTCCACTCCCGCCAATTTGCGGGCGATTTCCTTGGCAAAGATAACTCCCACTATGAGTCCGAAACCCCAGTTGAGCCAGCAGGCGATGGCCGATACGGCCGTCACGAGGGCTATAGCGCCGGCAGGTGACTTGGGCAGCGAAGCCAGTGCGCTGATGGTCTTCTTCACCACCGGAGCAGCGGCCAGCGTGGAGCCACACACAAGCACCAAGGCCATCTGCATGGAAAACGCCAGCAGGTTCCATACGCCTCCACCCCAATGCTCCACCACTTCAATAGGTGTTTGGTGACAGATGGGCATCGCCAACAATGCGGCGATAAAAGTGAGGATGATAGCAAAGATAAAGGGTTCAGGAAGATAGCGCTGCACCACTTTGACGCAGCCGGAAATCATGCGTTGGAACATATTAGGAAACTGTAGTGAGTGATCAATAGATTACTGGACCAGCACTTTTTGAAGAATTCTACCTGTCGAGGTAGTCATCTCCAACAAATACAAGCCTGCCTTCAATTCGGAAACATTGACCGTTTGACTGTTGTCACCAGCCAAGGCATCAAACGCATCCACCAGAATTTGTTTGCCTGCCATATCCATCAAGCGAAGCGTAACCTTTCCAGATTCTTTCACAGAATATTTCACAAACAAAACATCGGATACAGGATTCGGATAAACACTCAGATTCTCGATGCCACTGTAATTGTCCACTCCTGCCAAAGCATAATATCTGAATTTAAATCCCTCTTTCTGATCCCAGTTGTCGGACACGAAATGCACTCTCATTTTATTGAACGAAACATGTTCTATTCCATGAGGTTCATCATAGATGTCATATCGTTTGTAAAGGATCGGAGGATTGCTTGTGGCATCATAAATGTCCACAAAATCACCGTAACCCAAATCAAATTTGGAAAAATTGTAAGAGAAACCGGAAATATAATTCAGGGAGATATTCCATGTGCAGCTGGTTTGTGGCTGGTAATACTCCTCTTCCGGTGTTCCATCCGTCAACTCTCTTGTCCAGTCGTGAATATTGGTCGAATAACTACATGAACTGGATGGCAATGTGGATGAGTATTGCATCAGGAATCCGTAATAATCCGTGTTTACAGCAGGACCGTTGCCTGTAGAGGTGAAGGTGATTAATACGCTATCGGCATTCACGACAACCTCTTCAGTCGGAAGCGTGGTTCCTGTATAGGTTGCTTTCACTCCTGACTCAACGGATGGACCATTATAGATGGTCACAAAATCGACATCCGGATTAAGTTCCAGTCTGTCGAAAGAGAATCTGTACTTTGTTGCACCAGGCACCGCCACCATCCATGAGCAATCGGGATTAACCTGATACGGCTTTGCTGTCGGCGAACCATCCATCACATATCCAAAAGAAGCGGTAAGGCGTTGGTGACCCTGACAATACTCATCCGGCACACCATTTGACGGGAAGATATTTAGAATGGCCTCGGCACTAAAGTCCCAATGCGAAGCGCCGGCAGTAAAGTTGTCAATCTCATAAAATCCGTTTGAGCTGCCGCCCCAACCGTAATTCAAATGGAATTTGTCCTCGTTGTCATAACCATCCAGCACATATGCGTGACAGGAGTTGAACTCTTCGGTACAGCCGGAAAAATAGATGGGGTGTCTTTTATCAATTTCCGCTTTCAACGCACGGATATAGGCAGCCACGGCAGTATCCAAATAATTGCCTCTATAATAACTCGTTATACTTTGATCATAACCAAAGACTTCATACAGTTTGGTTTTTGCGCGCTCCGTATTGGCACCTGAACCATCATAATTGTAATTCATTTGAATGGCAACACCCATATGGTATGCCAATTTCGAGATCTCATTGGCATAGAATTCGGGCTGGTCGCACATGGCTTCCCAATGATATTGATGGCGTGAATAATAGACTGTTTGACGAGGATACCCATGGGGAATGTATGAAATGATGCCCTTGCCAGAGTGCGGGTAGTGGTGATAATTCATAATCTGGGAACAAGCCAATGCCACGCAACCGTTCGGCACACGGTAATCGTAATACGGGCCGGCCTGCACATCCCAAGGACAATAAGTGTTGTAGTATCTGTTCTGATTCCAACGGGTGGTCAGCAGAAATTTGTCATCATCATCCTTTAAGGCACGGGGAGAGAATTCCGGCGCAAGATAATGTGCCCACTGGGCCGCGGCTTTTGCTGTGGGCGCGAGTTTGGTTTTTTCCGCAAAGCGGATTTCCTGTTTGTACAGATGGAAAAGATCGCGAACTGGCGGAATCATCTCAAAATTCTCATCCAAGGAATACGCCAGCACGGCCGGCACCGCTTTCGATGCGGAAACAAACACAAATCCCACTCCGTCAATATCATACTGATACATATAGGTCATCGTATCGTCTGCTATTGTGCCTTTGTATATGACATCAACAGGGGTCTTGGACTTGGAAATATATTTTTCAGAGACAAAGCGGCTGGCCACCATATCGGCCTCCATTTTAGACACACTTTGGGCAAACATAGCGTTGCAGAACAACAAACAAAGCACTACTGCCCACAATTTGGATGTTTTAATCATAGTATCACATATTTAAAGGCGCAAAGATAGAAAAAAAATAGAGACGGAACAATCCGTCTCTATTGAAAAATAAATGTCAAAATCCGTTGATTACAGTCTGTCGATACAGTTCAAATCGCTGAAGGCAATCTTCAAGCGCTCCACAACAGATTTTTCACCCTCACGCAGGAATGCGCGCGGATCATAATACTTCTTGTTGGGCTTGTCATCACCTTCCGGATTGCCAATTTGACCCTGAAGATAGGCCTCGTTTTTCTTGTAGTACTTCATGATACCCTCCCAGAAAGCCCATTGGGTATCGGTGTCGATATTCATCTTCACCACACCGTATTGGATGGCTTCCTTAATTTTGGCGGGTTCGGAACCGGAACCGCCATGGAATACGAAGTTCACCGGATTGGGTTGGGTGTTGAACTTCTTCTGGATGTATTCTTGGGAATTATGCAAAATGATCGGTTCCAATTTCACATTACCGGGTTTGTAAACGCCGTGAACATTGCCGAATGAGGCGGCAATGGTGAAATTCGGGCTGATTTTGCTCAGTTCTTCGTAGGCGTATGCCACATCCTCGGGTTGGGTGTAGAGACGGGCGCTATCAATACCTGTGTTGTCCACACCGTCTTCTTCACCACCGGTGATCCCCAATTCAATTTCAAGCGTCATCTCTATTTTGGACATGCGCTCCAAATACTTCTTGCAAATCTCAATATTCTCTTTCAGAGGTTCCTCGGAAAGATCCAGCATGTGAGAGCTGAACAGCGGTTTGCCGTGTGTGGCATAAAACTTCTCACCAGCATCCAACAGACCGTCGATCCAGGGGAGCAGTTTCTTGGCAGCGTGGTCGGTGTGAACCACCAATGGAATGCCGTACATCTCTGCCATCTGATGAGCGTGCATAGCACCGGAAATACAACCTTGAATGGCAGCTGCCTGGTTGTCATTGCTCAACGACTTGCCAGCATAGAACACGCCACCGCCGTTGGAAAACTGGACCATAACCGGAGAATTCACCGTTTTGGCGG